>Ga0268356_11186_pt1 | contig 73970 bp, 91 predicted proteins | sample BioMet10_FD_194415 | JGI IMG/M metagenome (GOLD analysis project Ga0268356, IMG submission 194415) | Sewage microbial communities from Oakland, California, United States - Biofuel 10 (PacBio Assembly) | ecosystem: Engineered > Wastewater > Sewage > Unclassified | place: USA: California | collected...
TGCAGGTAACGTTAGAAACTAAAGTTTCAGATTTTATCTCTGTATTTTGAAAAAAATTGTAGTTTTGAAGAAATTTTAAAACATAAAATCATTATCATGCAAGTTCCTGAAAATTTAAAGTATACCAAAGATCATGAATGGCTTCGGGTAGAAGGTAACGAAGCTTTTATCGGTGTTACCGATTTTGCACAAAGCGAATTGGGCGATATTGTCTTTTTAGACGTAACTACCGTAGACGAAACGCTGGCAATGGGCGAATCCTTCGGAACAATAGAAGCTGTAAAAACTGTTTCGGATATGTTTATGCCTGTTTCGGGCAAAGTGTTGGAATTTAACGAAGATTTGGAAGCCGAACCGGAATTGGTTAACCAGGATCCTTATGGCAAAGGTTGGATCATCAAAATCAGCATGAGTAATACTGCTGAAGCCAATGATTTATTGGATGCTGCCGGATACAAAAAACTTATAGGTGCATAAATTTCAGAATTTTATTCCAGCCATTCTCTGGTTTGGATTTATTCTGTTGCTTATCGGGCTTCCGGGAAATGATTTCCCGCGAATTGGTCATTTTTGGCTTCGATTGCATCCCGATAAGTTAGTGCATATTTTTTTATGGTCGTTTTTAAGCATGTTTCTGATAGCCGGTTTTAATTATAAAGGAATAAAACCGGCTCTTGGAAATGTGTACATTGGCTTGTCCTTTGCAATTTGTATGTTTTATGGCGGGATGACGGAAATACTTCAAGCCTATGTTTTTGTCGGCAGATCGGGAGATATTCATGATTTCCTTGCCGATTGTTTTGGAACGCTTGTCGGGTTATTTTTATTCCGGTTGTTTTACTATAAACGATTCAGACCTTCCGCCCATAAATAATTTTATCATCACCTGAATCATAAAAATCTTTGATTTGGGCTTCTTTTTCAAAATCATTTTTTTCGTAGAATTTTTGTGTCGGCAAATATTGCTGACGCGAAGATGTTTCGGCATATAATTTATGGCCTTTCATTTCACGGATAACCTGAGATGTGAGGGCAAGAAGTTGTTTTCCTATACCTTTTCCGCGGAAATCGTTATGCGTAACTATCCAGTACAGATCGAAACTGGTTTTGGTACAGGGAATGGGGCCGAAACAAGTATAACCTGCCGTTATTTCATCAATTTCGGCAAAAATAAAGAAATACCCGCTGGCATCGCCTTTGGCCAGGCGTTCTTCCACCAGTTCCACCGCCACATCCACCTCGTCGGGATAAAAAAAACCGGAAGATTCGGCAAGTTCCCTTACTCGCTGTATATCTTTTTCCCGGACTTCAAAACGGAATGTCAGATTTTTTTCCATATCAGTTTTTTGTATTTATTGCGTCGAAAATGATACGGGCTAAAACTTCCTCAAAATCAATTCCAGCCTTTTGCGTAGCAGCAACAAAGCCACTGTCGGGAGCAATGCAGGGATTGGTGTTTATCTCCAGAACCCATGGATTCCCGTTTTCATCCACACGAAAATCAACCCTGGCATATCCTTTCAGGCGAAAAGCCTTCCAGCAAAGCAGGCATATTTCACTGAGTTTTTGGCGTAACGGCTCATTTTCATCAAGGGTATCAAAAGTCCGGACGGTATGCTGAAATTCAAAGGAAGATTCATCCCATTTTGAACGGTAGCCCACAATTTTTAATTTATCCTCCGGAAAATCGGAGAACCGGATTTCGGCAACGGGAAGTATCTGCGGAAGAATTGCTCCGCCAAGCATGGAAATATTAAATTCCCGTCCACCGATATATCGTTCTGCAAAAACCGGAGTGCCATTATGCTGATTTTTTTGCAGGATTTCTTTTATTTTTTCCTTTTCCGAAAATAAAACTACCTCTTTTTCATCCATGCCTGCCGAAGCATGTTCCATCAGGGATTTGATCAGAAATTGTTCATCATTTTCGATCGTATTATCGTCAATATTTTCCGAATCTATCCACGACGGAGTGGGTATTCCATAAAAACGGAATAGTTTTTTGGCAATGATTTTATTGGATGTTACATACGTAGCTTCTGCCCCGCATCCGGTAAAAGGAAAATTAAGATGCTCGAATACTATCGGGGCAAGATGAATAAGACTGCCCGAACCTTGTATGGTTTCCACCAGATTAAAAATAAAAGCAGGCTTTATTTTATGGATTTTAGCTGTATTTTCGGGTATGGAAAAAACAAACGGCAACGAAAAAGTTTCAAAGCCTGCTGTTTGAAGACCTTGCGACACAAAATCAACCTGCTGAAGCACATCCTGTTCATCGGGAGGTGCATCCGGAGGGACTTCGCTATGAAAAATGATGACCCGTGGTTTTTCCATGCAAACTATTTCTGTCGTTTTAATGCCGATTCCATTATCCAGGCAATCAATTGCTGGTAGCTGATGTTGTGCTTATAACCTATGATTGGCAGGTCGGAATCTATGGGATGAAGTCCGGCAAGCGGGTTAACTTCAATAAAATTAACAACTCCTTTATCATCCATTCTCACATCCACCCTTCCGCCGTCGCGGCATTGTAATCCCCGCCAGGCTTTTATGGCGAGTTGTCCGCATTTTCTTCTACTTCTTTTTCAGGAACAGAATAATCCATCAGTTCCTGATAATTGGATTTGTTTTCGTAGGAATAAAAATCCTTAGCCACAGGCTTAAAAATCACTTCCATCGCACCTATAGCACGGGCTTCCTTACCAGTTCCAACAATACCGACGGTAAAATTCCCGGCCCGGCAAAAAGGTTTCCACTAAAACATCCTGATGATACTTTTGAAGCAATTCAAGGCAAGTTTGTTTCAATCCGCTGGCATTATTTATTTTGGAATTGGCATTGATGCCTTTTCCAGTTCCTTCAGCTACAGGTTTGGCAAAAAGCGGATACGGTAACTTTACTTTTTCAATATCATCGGGCGATTGAACAAGATAGAAATCCGGAGTCGGGATTCCTAAATCGCGAAGAATGTGCTTTGTCATTCCTTTATGAAGAGCAAGAGCAAGCACCATAGGATCGGAAAAAACATAAGGGATCTGATATATATCGAGCAAAGCCGGAACCTGGGCTTCTCGTCCTATACCATGTAATCCTTCACAAATATTAAAAACCAAATCCCAGCGTTCACCTTTGGTTAATTTTCCGAGAAGGCTTTTTACATTACCTATCCGTACCGCTTGATACCCCAGATTGGTTAATGCCTGCTCAATGCCGGCAATGGTTTCTTCTTTATCAAATTCGGCAGCCTCTTCTTCCGAATAGCCTTCGGCAAGGTAATCGGATTTTAAGTCATAAGTGATACCAACTAACATGTTTCGGTAGCTTTACAATTGGTCGGGATAGCGAAAGATTTTACCTTCGTAATTTTTCAGAATTACATTATTTCCTTCTCTGCCCATAAAATATTCGGGCAAAAGCGGAATTTTACCTCCGCCGCCAGGAGCATCGATTACATAATTGGGAACAGCATAGCCGGTGGTAAATCCACGTAATCCCTGAATAATTTCGAGACCTTTCTCCACCGGAGTACGAAAATGAGCCGAACCCAAAATAGGATCACATTGATAAAGATAATAAGGACGAACCCTTATTTTCAGCAAGCCGTGGACTAAACAGGTCATGGTTTCCACATTGTCGTTCACATCCTTCAGCAGTACAGTCTGGCTACCCAAAGGAATCCCGGCATCGGCCAAACGACCGCAGGCAAGGGAAGTTTCGGGAGAAAGTTCCTGGGGATGTGTAAAATGAATACTTATCCAGAGAGGACTATATTTTTTAAGCATATTGCACAAACGGTGCGTAATACGCTGAGGCAATACCACGGGGACTTTAGTTCCTATACGGATAAATTCCACATGCGGAATGTTATATAAACGATTTAATATTTGTTCCAAGGCATCATCAGACATTGTCAATGGGTCGCCGCCCGAAAGAAGGACATCCCGGATTTCAGTATGTTCTTCAATATATTTAAAAGCCGGCTCCAGATGCTGCATGGAATAATGGCAAGTATCTTTTTTCGCAACAAGATGTGAACGTGTACAATAACGACAATATGTTGAACAAAAGCCTGTTACTAAAAATAAAACCCTGTCGGGATAACGGTGGACAAGGTTTGGACAAGGACTATCGTGCAATTCGAAAAGCGGATCGGAAGCTTCGCCATCGCTGACAATGAATTCATCGAGACGGGGAATGACGGTCTTTCGCAGAGGCTGCCCGATATTATCTCTTTCGAGTAGACTCAGATAGTATGGTGTAATTTTAAAAGGCAATACATTTTGATTTCCATGGCAAGTACTGCTTTCCCTTTCTGTAAGCGACAGAAAATCTTTAAGTCTTTCAAAGGATGTGATGGCATTAGCCAACTGCCAGTGCCAGTCGTTCCATTCTTTTTCGGAAATATCCGGGAAATATCGTTTTTGGAATTCGAGTGATTTGCTGCTTTGGATAAACTTTTCTTCAGAATCAGCAACAATATTCTGTTTTACATTGGGTTGATTAAGTTGTACGTTTTTCAGGGATAAACCCGCACTTGGAGGTTCTTCATCTCCTATGCATTCGTTTTCAGTATTGCAAAACACCGTTTCAATGATTTGTTCCATTATTAAAAAAATTTATTGGCTGTTTTAACGTATGTTTTAAAATTTGTTTTGAAATTTAACATGTTTTTAGTTTTTAATGATCAGATGTCCCTTGGAATCGAAAAGTAATTCCAGTTCGTTCCAGTCCTGATCATAAATAAAAACCTGATATTGTTTGCCTTTGGTTGGCGTAATTATTACATTGGCATTGCCGGTCTGCCAGTTTTTAAACTGACTTTTTTGTAGTGAATTTTTAACGATGGCAGGGAGTTCACTTTCCTCAACAGAATATTCCGACCAAGCCCATCTACCGGAGGGTGTAAAATAAGCAAAATAATAAATGCCTCCATAAGTAAAAGATGCCTTAAAATAGCTGCCTTTTTTTACCCATTCCACATCCTGGTTATCAACATACTTTTTGTTAAAAGCATTCCGAACCGGCAAAGGCAATTGCTGCTCTTTAATTTCCTGTGAAATGATAGGTTGAAGGATGAAAGTAAAAACAATAGCAAAAACAAGGAATTTCCTTTGAAAAGAAAATTTAGTAAAATTCATGATATTAAACATTTTAAGCTAATCAAATCCAATTTTATTTTATTTTAAAAAGGAGCACGAAAGTAAATCTATTTTAAATTCATTGTTCCAAAAATTTATAAAAATTTATTACCAGATAAACGACTGTAAATCATTAATATAGTCTGGGATATTTTTAAGAATACCGTAGATTGGGCAAAACGAATTAGTTGCCGGTATTCTTTTTTTGAAAAAAATCGAAAACAATTTTCCCTTTGGCTGAGCCGATGGCTTGTTGAAGCTCTTCAAGGGTAGCGCTTTTGATATTTTTTACCGATTTGAATTTAATTAGAAGTTGTTGAGTGATTGTTTCGCCAATTCCTTCAATATCTGTAAGTATTGATTTAATAGCCGCTTTTCCGCGTTTTTTTCGATGATGTGTAATACCGAAACGATGAGCTTCATCGCGACATTGCTGAATAATTTTCAGAGTTTCCGACTTTTTATCGAGATACATTGGAAATGAATCGCCCGGATAATAAATCTCCTCCAGCTTCTTGGCAATGCCGATAATACTGATTTTTCCGCGCAAACCCAGTTTTTCGAGGCTGGTAAGCGCTGAACTTAACTGACCTTTTCCACCATCAACAATGATGAGTTGCGGAAGGGGTTTTTCTTCTTCCAATAAGCGCTTATAGCGGCGATAAATCACTTCTTCCATGGAAGCAAAATCGTTGGGACCTTGCACTGTTTTGATATTGAAATGCCGGTATTCTTTTTTGTTGGGTTTGGCATTAACAAAACAAACCATGGCGGCTACCGGAAATTCGCCCTGAATATTGGAATTATCAAAGCATTCAATGCGGACCGGAGGTTCCTTCAAACGCAAATCCTTCATCATCTGGTTGAGTATCCGACGGCTGTGTCGTTCGGGATCAACCAGTTCTTTTTGTTTTTCTTTATCTAAACGGTAATATTTGGCATTGCGTTCCGAAAGATCAAGCAATTGTTTTTTGTCGCCACGTTGTGGAACAGTAAAGGTGGTTTTTGGTATGTCAATATCTATTTCAAATGGAATAATAATCTCGTTCGATTCGCTGGCAAACCGTTGGCGGAAATCCATAATGGCAATGGCAAGCAATTCTTCGGTACTTTCGTCGAGCTTTTTACGAAGTTCAATAGTATGCGACTGAACAATAGAACCACTCATCACTTTCATGTAATTGACAAAAGCTGCATTTTCGTCGGAGACTATCGAAAAAACATCCACATTTTGTATGGATGGATTGACTACGGTGGATTTACTCTGATAGCCGTCGAGCAGTTCAATTTTTTCCTTTACCATCTGAGCCTTTTCAAATTCAAGTGTTTCGGCAAAAGAATTCATCAGGTTGACTAATTGCTGCTTCACGTTCGTAATGTTGCCTTTAAGGATTTCACGTATCACCCGGATGGCATCAAGATAATCTTCCAGCGATTGTAATCCTTCGCAGGGGCCTTTACAATTACCAATATGATATTCGAGACAAACTTTATATTTTTACTCCTGATGCTGGCTTCGGAAAGATTGAGATTACAATTACGCAACGGATAAATATGCCTGATCAGATCGAGCAATGTTCGCATCATTTGTACAGAAGCATAAGGCCCGAAATAGACGGAGCCATCCTTTATTACATTCCTTGTCGGAAAAACTCTTGGAAAGGGTTCATTTTTTATGCATATCCATGGATAGGTTTTGTCATCTTTCAACATCACGTTGTAGCGTGGCTGATGTTCCTTGATCAGGTTGTTTTCGAGCAACAAAGCATCAAATTCCGTATCCACCACAATAAAACGGATATCTTCTATTTTAGAAACCAACACCCTAACTTTTCCGCTAAGCGATTCATTTTTATTAAAATATGAAGAAACCCGCTTTTTCAGGTTTTTGGCTTTGCCCACATAAATTATTTTACCATCCTTATCGAAATACTGATAAACTCCCGGTTTATCGGGTAGTGTTTTTACGATAGATTTTATATGGGAATCTTTTATGGTCATTTTTCAACAAGAAATATTGGTAATCATTTTCTCATGTGATTCCAGCCCTGGGCGGTGATGGGAACAAGAGTTCCGGAGTTTAAAATCAGGTTGACCCCCTCGCTGGCGTCGGTGATATGACCGATAATACTTATTCCTTCTATTTTTTTTATTTTTTCATAATCGCTTTGGGCAATGGTGAAAAGCAGTTCATAATCCTCCCCGCCGTTTAAAGCGGCTGTAACAGGAGCAATGTTGAATTCCGCGGACATCATGCCGGTCAGGGTATCAACCGGAATTTTTTCTTCATAAAGATTACAACCCATGTTGGAATCATGACAAATATGCAATATTTCGGAAGCCAGTCCATCGCTGATATCAATCATTGCAGTGGGCTTGATGCCGTTTTTTTTCAATAATTCAACGATGTCGGTGCGGGCTTCGGGTTTCAACTGGCGCTGAAGGATGTAGTCGTGGCCACTGAGATCGGGCTGCATGGTAGGATCATCTTTAAATACTTGCTTTTCGCGTTCGAGCAAAAGTAGCCCCATGTATGCGCCGCCCAAATCACCGGAAACACAAACCAAATCGTGAAGACCGGCAGTATGGCGATAAACGATATCCTTTTCATCGGCTTCACCAATAACGGTAATGGAAATAAACAATCCGTGAACACTGGATGTGGTGTCGCCACCAATCATATCCACCTTATATTTCTGACAGGCTAAATGTATTCCGGTATAAATTTCATCAATAGCTTCCACCGAAAAACGGTTGGAAACGGCTATGCTTACAGTAATTTGCCGCGGTATCCCATTCATGGCAGCAATATCCGAAAAATTAGAAACGGCAGCTTTGTAGCCAAGATGTTTCAGGGGAGTATAAACGAGATCAAAATGCACCCCTTCTATCATTAAATCAGTAGATACAAGAATTTTACTCTTGGGATAATCGAGCACGGCAGCATCGTCGCCAACACCTTTAACCGTGCTTTTATTCACTATTTTAATGTTTTTTGTCAGATAATCGATCAGTCCAAACTCTCCCAACTCGGAAAGTTCGGTGCGTTTTTCAGTAATTTCGTTCATAGCAAGAATTAATTGAGTGGCAAAGGTAAACAAATATGAGTTTACAGATTAAATCGTGAGAAACATGGATTAGTAACTTCTAAACAGCCGCGCCCTTATTTAATCAATTCATAATATTCGTTAAATATTCACGTTTCAATTTAAAATATTTCTCTGATATGAAAATTTTGAGTACTTTCGCAAATTAAATTTTTAAAGCCGTGAACGATAGTTTAGTAATCATACCAACATACAACGAGAAGGAAAATATCGCCAAAATCATCCGTAAAGTTTTTTCTCTTCCAAAGAATTTTGATATCCTTATTATTGAAGATAATTCACCGGATGGTACTGCTGATATAGTAAAAGAACTTATGCTGCAATATCCAGGCAGTCTTTTTATTGAAGAAAGACGTGGAAAAATGGGGCTTGGAACAGCTTATATTCACGGCTTTAAATGGGCTTTAAAACGTGGTTACGAATATATTTTTGAGATGGATGCCGATTTTTCGCACAACCCCAGCGATTTGTTACGGCTGTACGAGGCCTGCGAACAAGGCGCTGATGTAGCCATAGGTTCCCGTTATATCAAAGGTGTAAATGTGGTAAACTGGCCCATGAGCAGGATGCTGATGTCTTATTTTGCTTCATCCTACGTGCGCACGGTTACCCGAATGCAAATCATGGATACTACTGCCGGTTTTGTATGCTATCATTCGCGGGTGCTGAAGACAATCAACCTCGACAAGATAAAATTTGTAGGCTATGCTTTCCAGATAGAAATGAAATTTACAGCCTGGAAAATGGGATTCAATATTGTTGAAGTGCCCATTATCTTTACCGACCGTTCCGAAGGTGTTTCTAAAATGAACAGAGGCATTTTTAAAGAAGCTTTTATTGGTGTGATGCGGATGAAAATTGCCAGTTTTTTCAAAAAATACAAAAAAGTTAATTAAACTCCTCATTTAGATTTAATTCTTCTGATGAGCCTTACGTATTATCTGACGAATGCTTTGATAGTGAACGAAGGCAAAACCTTCCACGGAAGCATCGAAATTTCCGAAGGATTAATTCAAAAAATTACCTGCGACGATGAACCGCTTCCGGTTAATCCGGATGCTGAGATCATTGATTGCGCGGGATGTTTTGTTATCCCGGGAGTGATAGACGATCATGTTCATTTTCGCGAACCCGGCTTGACTCATAAAAGCGATATTTTTACCGAAAGCCGTGCCGCCGTTGCCGGAGGCATTACTTCTTTTATGGAAATGCCCAATACCTTACCAGCCGCCACTACCATCGGTATTTTAGAGGAAAAATACCGTATCGCTTCCGCAAAATCTTTAGCCAACTATTCGTTCTACATGGGAGCCACCAATGAAAATGCCGCCGAAATAGCCAAAATCAATCCTGCAGAGGTTTGCGGAGTAAAAGTTTTTATGGGGTCTTCCACAGGGAATATGCTGGTGGACGATTCGCAGGCGCTCGAAAAATTGTTTTCCAATAGCCAAGGTTTGCTGGTTGCCATACATTCGGAAGACGAAAACATCATCAGCGAAAATAATCGTTTGTTCCGACTAAAATACGGGGAAGACGTTCCGGCACAAAGCCATTCCCTTATCCGAAGCGAAGAAGCCTGTTACCGTTCCACAGCTAAAGCTGTGGCATTGGCACAAAAAAATAATACCCGCCTGCATGTGCTTCACGTTTCCACAGCCCGCGAACTGGCTTTGTTCGACAATGCCCTTCCTCCGGCACAGAAAACGCATCACAGCAGAAGTATGCCTGCATCACCTTTGGTTTAGCAATCGCGATTATGCCCGATGGAACAACCTGATAAAAGTTAACCCGTCAATTAAAACCGAAAACGATCGTGATGCATTGCTTAATGGCGTTTTATCCGGAGTTATAGATGTGATTGCTACTGATCATGCGCCGCATACGCTGGAGGAAAAAAAACAAACTTATTTTAAAGCACCTTCGGGCGGACCTATGGTGCAACATGCCTTAGTTGCCATGCTCGAATTTTATCATAACGGAATAATATCTATCGAAACCATAGTGGAAAAAATGTGCCATGCCCCAGCCCTATGTTTCCAGATACAAAAAAGAGGGTTTATTCGCCAGGGCTACCACGCCGATATAACTATTATTAATCCTAATTTGCCATGGAAAGTATCTAAAATGAACATCTTATCCAAATGTGGCTGGTCGGCAATGGAAGGAAATATTTTTAAATCAAAAATTACCCATACTTTTGTCAACGGAAATTTAGTATTCCATAACGGGATTTTTAATGAGGAGGACAGTGGCCAAAGGTTGTTGTTCGACAGGTAAAACTTCCTCAGAAAGAAATTATAAGATTATATTTAAAGAAAAAACAGTACACAAAAAATGAAAAAGACAGCATTTTTCTTAATCATCATCATTATAACATTTACCGCCTGCCGCGGAAGATTACATAAAAAGGTTACCGAAACTTACCCCGATGGTTCGCCAAAAACAGAATTGTTCTTCAAAGGAGAAGGCGCTAATCAGAAATTGGTTAAAGAAATAAAGTTTTATCAGAACCACCAGAAACAGGACGAAGGCGAATATAAAGACAGCTTGCGCGACGGTAAATGGACCTACTGGCGTGAGGACGGTAAACTATGGAGCGAAGGATACTTCAAAAAAGGCCTCAGGGATGGCAAAGGAAGCGTTTATTATGAAAACGGTAAGAAGTTTTACGATTGCGAATATAAAATAACGAACGCATAGGAATTTGGAAGTTCTGGGACGAAACCGGCAAGCCGATGAAGGAAATAAATTACGACACGGCTACCAAATAAACCGTCGCAAAGACTGTTAAAATAAATCAACTAAATTTTTCCCAACAGTCGATTTGTGTGCAACTAAATCAACTAAATTTTTTCCAGCAGTCCTTTTATAGCCAAATAGCCCAGTCAGGGTTTAAAACCCTGACTGGGCTATTTTAAAACATAACATCCAAGGATTTGATCAGATAAAAAATCCTCTGGATAATTTGGATATTTAAAATGTTTTTATATTGTGGACGGAAAACAATAGCTATTTACAAAATAATCGCCATTTGGTGGTTATACAATTGTTAGCAAACATTAAATGATGAAGACACCGGTCGATACCACATATTTGGGCAATGCTTGCAGGATTGATGTTACTTGCAGGTCCGATTTATCTGATTTTCGGAGTACTTTTTAGACTTTATATTCGAAACCAAAGAATTCCTGACGAGGGATTTTTTTCAATTGGAATCTTCGCCACGATAGGATTTTTGGTTTTTCCTATTGGTGGTTTATTTCGTTAAAATTATTATTACTTCTAATGACAGGATAAGTATTATTTTCCCTTTTAGATTTAAACGTTTTAATTATAACATTTCAGAAATCGAAAAATATAAAGTTTATACCAATAGCGGTAAATATAAAAATTACGAAACATTGCATTTCCAGACAACAGACAAGAATGTTTTTATGAATAATGCAATATGAATATTGGAATTATGAAAAAATAAGAAATTTCTTTGAAACCAATTCCACGACAGGAGAATTATCTAGATATAGTAATCTTATAACCAGTTTAATTTTACTAGTTATTGCTATCGGTATGACAATTGGATTAATTCTAATATTTAACCATTTGATAATATATTAATTAACGTGTGCTAATCAAGTAAGACCGCCCTGCCAGTAATTAACTGGCAGGAAGAGCCTTTCATCCCAGCCATTCGCTACAACCTGCTAATACTTCGGGACGTTACCCTGCGTATAAAGGATTTGCATCCTTTGGAAAAAACGTCAGTCGTTTTGTTGTACTAAATAGATATGGAATTTATACGGACTATACATTCCTAAAATCCTGAAAGGATTTAATTTGAATAGCCCCGAATGCTATTCGGGGGATGAGTCAATTCTATTGTCAGGAACCCTGAAAGGGTTCAATGATAACCATATTCGTAACTATCCGTTTAATCTGCGTCATTCGTATTCTATTGCTCATTCCCTTGGACGAAGCGCTAATGATTTTCGGGCAGGCGCTAATCCATTTGATCAAGGCGCTTACACCTATCTGATAGGAACATAGTCGGTATTAAAAATCAGTGGTAAATTTTCGATATCCCGCCGTTCTTTTTTGGTAGGACGACCCAATCCCCGGTCGCGACGGAAGAAAAAGCTTTCCTTCTGGACTTTTAATTTCTCATACTCTTCGGCAGGCGTAAGATCAATGGCATAATCGGGAACTAATTTGGCGGAAACCCTGTTATGCAGCAAGGTTTTTACCTGAATCGTTTTGATAATCTGGCCTCCCTGAATCGTAAAAATTTCTCCGGTTTTCACTTCGCGTGAAGCTTTCACATGTTGTCCTCCGATTTTTACTTTACCGCCTTTACAAGCCTCGGTTGCCTGGTTGCGTGTCTTAAAAATCCGAACAGCCCAAAGCCATTTATCAATTCTAACGGATGTTTCTTTAGAATCAGGCATCGCTTACGTTTATTTCTGACGGAAAAAGATTTCCATGGGAACTCCCGAGAAATCAAAATTCTCCCGCAGTTTATTTTCGATAAATCGTTGATAGGGTTCTTTGATGTATTGCGGAAGATTGCAAAAGAACACAAATGCCGGATAAGCCAGCGGAAGCTGCGTAATATATTTTATTTTAATATACTTTCCTTTATTTGCCGGCGGGGGATTATCCTGAATAATGGGCAAAAGAACGTCGTTAAGTTTGGAAGTACTGATTCGTCGTACGCGATTTTCATACACCCGATGCGCCATTTCCAACGCTTTTATAACCCGTTGTTTGGTAATAACCGAGGTAAAAATGATGGGAATGTCGGTAAAAGGAGCTATATTTTCATAAATTTGCTGTTCAAAAAGCTTATGGGTGTTGGTTCCCTTTTCTATCAAATCCCATTTATTAACCACCACGACTATCCCTTTGTGATTGCGTTGCGCCAACCGAAAATATTCATATCCTGACCTTCGAAACCTGAGTAGCATCAATCATTACCAAACAAACATCGCTGTTTTCGATAGCCCGGATAGAACGCATAACCGAATAAATTCAATATTTTCGTGAACTTTGCCTTTTTTACGGATTCCGGCAGTATCAACCAATAAAAAATCGAAACCAAAGTTATTGTAATGAGTATACAGGGAATCGCGAGTAGTACCGGGAATGGAAGTTACAATATTACGTTCGTCGCCAAGCAAAGCATTGATAAGCGACGATTTTCCCGACATTGGGTCGGCCGATAACAGCAAACTTAGGAAGCTCGGGCGTTTCTTCCTGGGGAAGAATAATGAATTCTTTTACCACTTCATCCAGCAAATCGCCTGTACCGGAACCGCTGATGGACGAAATGCAATAAATATTGCCTAAACCAAGACTGTAAAACTCGTTGGCATCATCGGTATGGTTAAAATTATCTACTTTGTTGGCAACTAAAAAAACTTTTTTATGGCTTTTTGCGAACCAACTGTGACACTTCTTCATCCATAGGTGTGATGCCTTCTCTTGCATCAACCATAAAAAGAATAACATCGGCTTCGTCCACCGCAAGGGACACTTGTTTCCGTATTTCTTCTTCAAAAATATCTTCCGAATGCATAGGCATAGCCTCCGGTATCAATCACCGAAAAGGTATAACCATTCCAGTCGCTTATGCCATAATGGCGATCGCGGGTAACACCGCTTGTGGGGTCAACAATGGCTTTTCGTTCTCCGGTTAACCGGTTGAACAAAGTGGATTTGCCTACATTGGGTCGGCCCTACGATGGCTACAATATTGCTCATGTTTTTCTGATTGGTTTAAATTTCATACCCGAATCTTTTCAGTTCGCGTTCGTTCTCACGCCAGTCTTTGTCTACTTTTACGCGAAGTTCGAGAAAGACATGCTTATCGAGAAATTCTTCGATATCCTTGCGGGCATCTGTGCCCAATTTTTTGATAGAGCTTCCCTTGGCGCCAATAATTATTGCCTTTTGTGATTCGCGGGCAACATAAATCATGGCCGAAATGCGGATCAGTTTTTCCTCTTCGGTAAAGGTATCGATGGCAACTTCAGTAGAATAGGGAATTTCTTTATGGTAGTTTAGCAATATCTTTTCGCGTATGATTTCCGAAACAAAGAAACGCTGAGAACGGTTAGTCAGTTCGTCTTTTGGAAAATACGGCGGATTTTCGGGAAGTAGTCTGATGATGTTCTGAAAAACAGTAATCTGTATTAAATTTAAGCAAAGCCGAAACCGGAAAGATTTCAGCTTTGGGCAGGAGCTCTTTCCATTCATTTATTTTAGCTTCAACCTTTGGCTGGTCGGAAAGATCAATTTTGTTGATCAATAAAAGCACCGGAACTTCGGTGGTTTGTAGTTTTTTCAGGATATCTTCATGATCGAAGGTCTCCCCCATCTCCGTAACAAAAAGAAAAATATCGGCATCGAGCATGGCCGTTTCCACAAACTTCATCATTGATTTGTGAAGCAGATAATGAGGTTTTACAATGCCGGGGGTATCGGAATAAACCATCTGGAAATCCTCGCCGTTAACAATGCCCATAATGCGATGTCGGGTTGTTTGTGCCTTAGAGGTAATAATGGAAAGCTTTTCGCCGACCAAAGCATTCATCAGGGTCGACTTCCCGACATTGGGATTGCCAATAATATTAATAAATCCTGATTTATGGGCCATAACAATTAAATGCTGAGAAAGGATACAAAGTTAAAAAAAATCCCTGCAAACAATAAATTTACAGGGATTTTTAGATTGAGTAGCGGGGGCAGGATTCGAACCTACGGCCTTTGGGTTATGAGCCCAACGAGCTACCACTGCTCCACCCCGCAATATATTTTTTAAAAATTATCTTTTCCTATTGAGGTTTGCAAAGGTATAATAAAATTTGAATTGTAAGGCATTTTTTTGTTTTTTATTTTCTGAATATAAAGGAATATAAAGAAGACTTCTGTAAAAAGACACTTCTTAATTTTATTAGGAATACAACTTTTTAATAATCAATGATTCGATTAAATACAGGCGAAGCTTAGTAAAAAATTTTGACATTGTTTTCAAACACTTCGTTTCCGTTAGGACTAAAGAAAATGTTTGTAAAATACGGGAATATATTATTTGGAAAAACCGAAGTATTTAGTACTTTTGCACACTCAAATCAGGAAAAGGGTACTGGCATAAGAACGTATCCGAAATGACTTGGCATAGTGTTCGTTAATTTTTGATCGGGATGTAGCGCAGCCTGGTAGCGCGCTTCGTTCGGGACGAAGAGGCCGCTGGTTCGAATCCAGTCATCCCGACTCTTGCCTCTTTAGCTCAGCTGGTAGAGCAGCTCATTCGTAATGAGCAGGTCGTCGGTTCGAATCCGATGAGAGGCTCTTTTTCCGGTTTTGTAAGTACAGAGCCGGAAAAAGAGCTATTCAGCTAAAATCAATAATTTATTACGATGCATTTCCACCACGCCGCCTTTAATTTCAAAGGTTTTGGTACTTTTATCGGGGACAATAATCTTAACTGTTCCTGCTTTTAATACAGAAATTAACGGGGCATGGTTGTTTAATATTTCGAAAGATCCATCAATACCTGGTAGTTGTGCCAAACTTGCTTCCCCTTCGAAAATAACGGTATCAGGAGTTACTATTTCAATATTCATAGTTTTTACTGAATTAACTACTTGGCGCTTGCAAGCATTTTCTTTCCTTTTTCAATAGCTTCTTCAATGGTTCCTACCAAATTGAAAGCCGATTCAGGATATTCGTCAACCTCTCCGTCTATAATCATATTAAAGCCTTTGATCGTATCTTCGATGGACACAAATACACCGGGTATTCCGGTAAATTGTTCGGCTACGTGGAAAGGTTGCGACAAGAAACGTTGAACACGACGTGCACGGTGAACCACCAATTTATCTTCTTCCGACAATTCGTCCATACCCAGAATAGCAATAATATCCTGAAGTTCGGTGTATCGCTGGATGATATTTTTTACGCGTTGTGCGGTATTGTAATGTTCCTCGCCAACAACATCAGGCGTAAGAATACGTGAAGTGGAATCCAACGGGCTAACAGCCGGATAAATCCCCATAGCCGAGATTTTACGATCGAGAACGGTTGTAGCATCAAGATGGGCAAATGTTGTAGCCGGAGCAGGGTCTGTAAGGTCATCGGCAGGTACATAAACAGCCTGAACAGAGGTAATGGAACCACGTTTGGTAGAAGTAATACGTTCCTGCATAATTCCCATTTCGGTAGCTAATGTGGCTGATAGCCAACGGCTGATGGCATACGGCCTAACAATGCTGATACTTCGGAGCCAGCCTGGGTGAAACGGAAAATATTATCAATAAAAAGTAAAATATCACGTCCGCCCGATTCTTCATCGCCATCGCGGAAGTATTCAGCCATGGTTAATCCCGATAAAGCCACACGGGCACGTGCTCCCGGGGGTTCATTCATCTGACCAAAGACCAAGGTAGCCTGCGATTTGGCTAATTCATTACGGTCGACTTTGTTCAAGTCCCAACCGCCTTTTTTTCATGCTTTCTTCAAATTCTTTTCCGTATTTAATAACTCCGTATTCGATCATATCTCTTAGCAGATCGTTCCCTTCACGGGTTCGTTCCCCAACTCCGGCAAAAACGGAGATGCCGGAATATTTTTTAGCGATATTGTTAATCAGCTCCATGATAGTAACCGTTTTACCAACTCCGGCACCACCAAAAAGACCAATTTTACCACCTTTGGCATAAGGTTCAATCAAGTCAATCACCTTAATACCAGTGAATAACATTTCTCTTTGAGTCGTAAGATTCTCAAATTAGGAGGATCACGATGAATGCTTTGGGCTTTCATCTTTGGGACTTCACCCAAGCCATCAATAGCTTCGCCAATTACATTGAACAGGCGTCCTTTTACCTCGTTTGTGGTTGGCATGGTAATGGTTTGTCCGGTAGAAACAACATCCATTCCCCGACGTAATCCGTCGGTTGAATCCATGGCAATGGTACGCACGGTGTTTTCTCCAATATCCTGCTGACATTCAAGAACAATGACATGACCTTCGTCATTTTTAACTTCCAGAGCATCATAAATATTCGGAAGCTTAACATCCTGTTCAAAGGCAACATCAATCACAGGACCAATAATCTGCGAAATGTGACCAACAATGGTTGTTGACATAACTTTAATTTAAAATTTAATAAGGCGGCAAAATTACTAAAACTGTAGTACTAAACTGTTTTTTTGAAAAGACTTTTTGAAAGATTATTATTGCCAGAACTCCAGTAGTAATAGCTGAATCTGCAATATTAAAAACAGGACGGAAAAATAAAAAGTCCTGCCCTCCTAAAAAGGAACCCAGGCAGGATAATTACCCGAAATAATAGGAAAGTAAAGCATATCAACAACTTTACCGTGCAGAAAGCTTCCATAACCACCGCCGGCAGGTAAAAAAGTGGCGGTTTGCATAAAAGTGCTTTCGCTAAAGAGTAAACCATAAAAGCACTATCAATGATATTGCCCATAGCTCCGGCAAAAATCAATGAAATGCAGGCAACAAAGCCAAAATTAGCTTTTTCGCGGATAAGCGTATAAAGATAATATCCGATAGCTCCTACGGCTAAAATTCGAAATAAACTCAACATAAGCTTACCGTAATCGCCACCAAAGCGAAGCCCAAAAGCCATACCATAATTTTCGGTAAAGTTGATGATAAACCAATGGCCGAAAATGGGAATATCCTGGCCAAGCAGCATATGAGTTTTGACCCAAAACTTTAATATCTGATCGACAAGCAGGACCAGAAAGATGATAAAAAGCGACTTCTTAAGCACCGGAAATTAGTTTTTCCCTTGATTCAATTTAGCATCAATGCTCAAAGTGGCATGAGGAACAATACGCAAACGTTCTTTGGAAATCAGCTTCCCCGTAACCCCGGCAAATGCCATAGGTTTTATTTTCGATACGAACCAGTGCATTTTCCAACGCTTTAATAAACTTATCCTGTCGGACAGCCAGTTTGCTGTTTTCTTCTTTTGATAAAACCTGATACCCTTCTTCCAAAACTTTGAAGGTTGGAGAAGTATCATTTATATCATGCTCATTATTATTGGTATATGCCTCAGTGAGCATTTTAAGATCCCGGCGGGCTTTTTCCAGTTTTTCAACAATGATTTGCCTGAATTCTTCAAGTTCCTCATCAGAATATCTATTTTTTTCCTGTAGTTCTTTTTCCTCTTGTAATACTTGCTTTTTCATGGCAACAATTATTAGTAATTAGTAATTTTACCCTTATCTTTTAAACCATTTTTTGGATGGTGATAAAAGTTTTTAGTCCTTCAATGATCTCAATTTCGATTTTTTCCTCGTTGTCAAGTACTTGAACGAGGTCGAGGGAGTCGGCTAAAGTTTCCGAACAAATGTATGCAAAATTGTTTTCGATAGGTGTATTTATTTCAGAATTTTTTTCAATTTGTAGCTTAATTTTATCGGTAACCTCAAAACCTTTATCCTTACGAAGGTTTTGAATGCGGTTGATCAATTCACGGGCTATGCCTTCTTGACGCAGGGTTTCGGTAATGGTAATATCGAGGGCAACCGTGAGATTTCCCATATTGGATACCACCCAACCCGGAATGTCTTCGGTAATGATTTCCACATCAGTAATCAAAATTTCTACCGGTTGATTCTCTACGGTGAGTTCTATTTTGCCAGAATTTTCAATGGTAGAAATTTCATTAGGTGTGAAAGTATCAACGGCGGCGGCAATCTGCTTCATCAGTTTGCCGTATCTGGGGACCAAGCGTTTTAAAGTTTGGCTTTATTTTTTTAACCAGAATACCAGCCGATTCGTCAATATATTCTATTTCCTTAACATTAACTTCCGACAAGATCAGATTTCTGACCTTTTCGATCTGTTGTTTAAAATGCTCATCCAGCACAGGGATCATCAGCTTATTAAGTGGCTGACGTACACGATTGTTTGTGCGTTTACGAAGCGAAAGTACCATAGATGAGATTTTCTGAGCCAATTCCATACGTTCTTCCAGGTCTTTGTTGATAAGCAAATTATTGCAGACAGGGAAATTGGTAAGATGAACCGAATCAGCTTTATCTTTACCGGTAATATTATTCAGATCGGTAAATAAACGATCGGCAAAAAATGGAGCAATCGGAGCCGAAAGTTGAGCAACCGTAACTAAGCAAGTATATAATGTTTGGTAAGCCGAAATTTTGTCTTCGGTATAATCGCCTTTCCAAAAACGGCGACGGCACAAACGCACATACCAGTTGCTCAGATGCTCATCAACAAAGTCAGAAATGGCTCTTCCGGCTTTGGTTGGTTCGTAATCGGAAAAATAATCGTCAACATTTTTAACCAACGAATTGAGTTCTGATAATATCCACCGGTCAATTTCGGGGCGATGTTCGTTGGGAACTTCCGGTTCGGAAAATGTAAATCCGTCAATATTTGCATATAAAGCAAAGAAATTGTAGGTATTATATAATGTTCCAAAAAACTTCCGTTGTATCTCAGCAATGCCTTCCAGGTCGAATTTTAGATTGTCCCAGGGCTGTGCATTAGTTATCATATACCAACGGGTAGCATCGGGTCCATATTTTTCAAGTGTTTCAAACGGATCCACGGCATTGCCAAGGCGTTTCGACATTTTATTGCCGTTTTTATCTAAAACCAATCCATTGGATACCACTGTTTTAAAAGACACACTGTCAAAAAGCATCGCAGCTATGGCATGAAGAGTAAAAAACCATCCACGAGTCTGATCAACACCTTCGGCAATGAAATCGGCAGGAAAAATATTCGTTCAGCGTTTCTTTATTTTCGAAAGGATAATGATACTGAGCAAAAGGCATAGAGCCGGAATCGAACCATACATCAATAAGATCGGGTTCGCGGAACATTTTTTCCCGGAAGGGGAAACCAGAAAATATCGTCAACATAAGGACGGTGCAGATCAAATTTTTGATAATTCTCTTTGGAATTATCACCAGGAATATAATCGGCATATGGATTTTGCTTCATAAAGCCGGCTTCGATGGATTTATCAATTTCTTGTTTTAACTGTGCCACCGAACCGATGCAGATTTCCTCGCTGCGGTCGTTGGTAACCCAAATGGGCAACGGTGTGCCCCAGAAGCGTGAACGCGAAAGGTTCCAGTCAACTAAATTTTCGAGCCAGTTGCCGAAACGTCCCGTACCCGTAGCCTCGGGTTTCCAGTTGATGGTTTTATTCAAAGCTATCATCTTTTCTTTTAAAGCGGTAGTCTTGACAAACCAAGAATCGAGCGGATAATATAAAATGGGTTTATCCGTACGCCAGCAATGCGGATACGAATGTTCGTACTTTTCAGTTTTGAAAGCCTTGTTTTCCTTTTAAGCTTAACAATAATATCAATATCAACGTTATTAGGGTTTTTTGGATCGAAATCGGATGCGTACTCTGCTTTGACATATCGTCCGGCAAATTCACCCATAACGTCTATAAATTTTCCTTGTTTATTAACCAGCGTAAGCGAAACCTATACCGTTTTGCTTGCCAACACGAAAATCGTCGGCACCAAAACTTGGGGCAATATGAACAATACCGGTTCCGTCTTCAGTAGTTACAAAATCGCCCTATCACAACACGGAAAGCGTCGCCGTCGTCGGGTTGGGCATAGGGCAAAAGTTGTTCGTAACGAATTCCTTCCAGGTCTTTTCCCTGATACGTTTCCGTAACTTCAAAAGGAATATTTTTTGTCCGGCTTCATATTCGTCGAGTTTTCAGACCTGCATTTTTTTCGGGGAAGAAATTCCCGAGCAATTCTTTAGCCAATACGACACTAACCGGCTGAAAAGTATAAGGATTATATGTTTTAACCTTTACATACTCAATCTTTTTCCCGACAGCCAAAGCAGTATTTGATGGCAAAGTCCATGGAGTAGTTGTCCAGGCAATAAAAAAAAACATCTCCAAAAGCATTTTTAAACAGAAACTCAGATTTATCGTTACGAATTACTTTAAACTGTGCAACTACCGTATTGTCTTTCACCATACGATAGCAGCCCGGCTGATTCAGTTCGTGAGTGCTTAACCCGGTACCCGCAGCAGGCGAATAAGGCTGAATGGTGTAGCCTTTGTAGAGCAAGCCTTTTTCATAGAGTTTCGAAAGCAAATACCAAACCGATTCGATATATGTATTATCAAAAGTGATATATGGATCATCCAAATCGACCCAGTAACCAATATTCAGAGTGAGTTCATCCCACAAGTCTTTGTATTTCATTACCTCCTTGCGGCAGGCATTGTTATATTCCTTTACGGAAATTTTCTTTCCGATGTCTTCTTTGGTAATGCCTAAAGTCTTTTCTACAGCAATTTCGATGGGAAGCCCGTGGGTATCCCAGCCGGCTTTGCGTTTGACATAAAAACCTTTCAGCGTTTTATACCGGCAAAAAATATCCTTGATCGTACGTGCCATCACATGGTGTATTCCCGGCATACCATTAGCCGAAGGTGGTCCTTCATAAAAAATATATCGTGGGTTATCCTTACGGTTTTTAAGACTTTTTTGAAAAATATCCTTCGACTCCCATTCCTTCCTGATGTCTTTCCCAATGGCTGTCAGATTGAGGTGTTTATATTCGTTGTATTTGACTTTCATTAATTAATTGATATTAACTGCTTTTAAAAAACGAGGTGCAAAAGTAACTATTTTTAAAATAATAAATTTAAAACTAAATTCGGTAAAATGATTTTTTGTATTTTAGTTGGCTGAAAAATCCTTAAAATTTTGTGTTATGTCGAAATCAAAAGATGCTGTTAAAAAGGAGGAAAAAAAGAAGCCCCTTAAGACTGCGAAAGAAAAAAAAGCTGAAAAAAGAGAAAAAAAATTAACGAAATAAGCTGTTAAGATATTTCGTTAATTTTTCAGGAATAACTTTTAATTGACACCTCAAAAGAATCGGGTGTTGATTAGAGGTTATTTTTTATTATTCAAACGACACGATGGATTTCTTAATCAAACTGATAGCATCGCGAAGTTGTTCTTCGGTGATAACCAAAGGAGGAGCAAAGCGAATAATATGCTGATGCGTTGGTTTTGCCAAAACTCCGTTATCTCTCATCTTCAGACAAACATCCCAGGCTTCTTTTCCATCCTTGGGTCTGATAATAACGGCATTGAGCAATCCCTTTCCTCTGACTAATTCGATCATCGGAGAATTGATCTTGCGGATTTCCTCGCGGAAAATCTTGCCAAGATATTCAGCTTTTTCGGCTAATTTTTCATCTTTTATCACTTCCAAAGCAGCTACGGCAACTCTGGCAGCTATTGGATTTCCTCCAAAGGTGGAACCGTGTTCGCCGGGTTTGATGGTAAGCATAATATCGTCGTTAGCCAACACAGCCGAAATAGGCATAGTACCGCCCGAAAGGGCTTTTCCAAGGATAAGAATATCGGGATGAACGTTTTCGTGGTCGCAGGCAAGCAATTTACCCGTGCGGGCAATACCGGTTTGAACTTCATCGGCTATAAATAAAACATTTTTCGATTTACAAAGTTGGTATGATTTGGCTAAATAACCATCATCGGGAACATACACCCCGGCCTCGCCCTGAATAGGTTCTACAAGGAAACCAGCAACATTGGGATCTTCCAGCGCTTTTTCCAAAGCAGAAATATCATTGTAAGGAATAGATACAAAGCCCGGGGTAAACGGACCATAATCTTTATAGGCATCCGGGTCGGACGACAGGGAAATAATGGTAATGGTACGTCCATGAAAATTACCGTCGCAAACAATAATTTTTGCCTGGTTTTCGGGAACACCTTTTTTAAGATAAGCCCACTTACGACAAAGCTTTAATGCTGTTTCATCGGCTTCGGCACCGCTATTCATTGGTAATACTTTATCGTAACCAAAATATTCGGTAACGTATTTTTCGTAAACGCCGAGGCAATCGTTGTAAAAAGCGCGTGAAGTTAAGGTAAGCGTCTGGGCCTGTTCTATCATGGCATTGATAATTTTAGGATGGCAGTGTCCCTGATTTACTGCCGAATATGCCGAAAGAAAATCATAATATTTTTTTCCGTCCACATCCCAAACTAAGGCTCCCTGGCCTTTGGTAAGAACAACCGGCAATGGATGGTAATTGTGTGCGCCGTATTTGTTCTCAAGCGCTATCGCTTGTTCTGAAGTCAACTTTGCTGTCATAACATAATTTTTATTGAGTGATTGAAATTGTTATAATTTTTCGCAAAATTAGGATAATTCGGAATACAAAATTTTAATTCATTTTGAAAGATTGTTTCTTAAAATTGTATTTTTGAACGAAATTTTAAAAAATCAACCATGAGAACCAACATATACCTTTATTTATTCGTTTTTTTATTTAGCCTTAATTCATTGGGCTTTTCACAAGAGATTCAGACTCCGATAGAATATAAAGCCATAAAGAAATGGGAAACTCCTCAGCAGTTTAAAACTCCAGAATCTGTAATTTACGATGCTTCACGCGATATTTGTTATGTGAGCAATGTTAACGGTAATCCGACTGCTCGCGACGGCAACGGGTTTATATCGAAACTTTCTCCGGATGGAAAGGTAATTCAATTGGAATGGATCAATGGACTTAACGGGCCTAAAGGCATGGCTATTTATCAGGATAAACTGTATGTTGCCGACATTGACCGTGTAGCCGAAATTGACCTTGCTTCCGGGAAAATTCTTCAGTTTTTCAAACCCAAAGATGCTATCTTCCTGAATGATATAACGGTAGACAAAAATGGAATAATTTATATCTCAGATACTGGCAACGATAGGATTTATTTCATAAAAAATGGGAAAATTGACTCCTGGCTTAGCTCGGACAAACTGAAAGAAGCCAACGGTGTGCGCATAACCGGCGAAAAGTTATTGGTAGGTACTGCCTATGCCGTTCAAAGTGTGGATTTAAAATCAAAAAAAATTAAAACCCTGATTCCCGAATCCGGAAATATTGACGGGCTTGTAGATGTAAATGAAAGCGATTATTTCTTTTCGGATTTCAATGGTAAAATTTGTTGGGTTCGTCCTCCGCAACCCTATCACATCTTGAATAATACTACAGCACAGAATATTAAAGCCACCGATATCGAATTCATTAAAGAAAAAAAGCTCTTGCTGGTACCGACTTTTAACGATAACCGCGTGATGGCTTATGAGATTGTACCGTAAAGTTATGATATGCCATCAATAAAAACATGGATATCCCCGGCGCTAAAAAAAGCTGTCCGGAATAGTTTTTAAAAATAAGCTTACTTTTGCCGCATGATAGTGATAGATAATACCATTGTTTCGGACGATCTGCGGGATGTTCATTTTGTGTGTAATCCCCAAAATGCAAAGGCAATTGCTGTGTTTATGGCGATGCCGGTGCTCCTTTGGAAACGGAAGAAATTTCAATTATTGAAGACTGCCTCGACGATATCAAACCGTTTATGACCGCACAAGGATTAGATGTGGTTATGAAAACGGAGTATTTGATTACGATGCCGATGGCAACTTTGTAACTCCTTTAATCGGAGATAAAGACTGCGCCTTTATTTGTTTTGAAGACGGCATTGCCCGCTGTGCCATCGAAAAAGCATTTAACGAAGGTAAAATAACATTTCAAAAACCAGTCTCCTGCCACTTATATCCGGTAAGAATACAGAAATGCAAGGATTATGATGCAGTAAATTATCATCGATGGGCTGTATGCGAGATGGCTTTGGTAAAAGGCAGACGGCTCGGCGTCCCTTTATATGAATTTCTAAAAGAACCACTTATCAGATATTATGGCAAGCCCTGGTACGAAAAGTTAAAACGCCGGATAGAGCAATGATTTTAACATACTTTTAAATCTCTTTCCTTTGTTTTAGCCAGAAAGCAATGACAAGCAATAATAAAACCGGACTTCCGTAAAAAGATATTCTTCCGATATAATCACCGTATCGGGTGTAAAAAGTAATTTCATCATTGGCGTTCAACCGTTGACGAATCACTGCCCGTTTCCAGTATTCAGTGGCCTGAAACACATCACCGCGTTGGTTAACGAAGGCAGAAGTGCCGGTATTGGCCGAACGGGCAATGCTACGACGCGATTCGATGGCGCGAAGCGAAGAAAAGGTAAGATGTTGACGGTTGTCCTGCAGTATTGCCCCACCATCCGTCGTTAGTAATCACAAATAAAAGGTTGGCACCTTTGCGGATAAAATTTCCAAGATATTCGCCATAAGCCGATTCGTAACAGATAGCCGTTCCGATTTTAAGATTATTACCAGCGGCAAACGGGTAATGTACGGCATCGGTACCTAAACTGCCCACGGTTCCGCCAAGATCAATGGCATATTTTTCGATAAATTTCATGTAATCGGCAAACGGCATTTCTTCTACACCGGGCGTCAGTTTTGATTTGTGATGCTTTTGTATATTAGCAGAAGTGTCGAGCAAAACGGCTGTATTATAAGAATCATAATACATGTCGGCATCGGAAAATTTACGGGCTGTATGCGGAATGGTATCCCCCTGCTGATAGGCTCTGCGGGTAGATATTCCTACAACCATTTTCAACCTGGGATAGTTTTTCATAAACATTCTCAAGCGATCAAAGCTCTGACAACGGTTCATCATATTCTCCCACGCATATTCCTGAAGAGCACTTTCGGGACAAACCACAAAATCGGTTTTCTGATCAACTTTCTGTGAAGCCAGATCAATGATCCGCTGGCAAATTACAGAAGGTTCAAGTTCGTATTCTTCGGTATAGGGATCAACATTGGGTTGAACCACGACTACATCCACAGGATTAGTTTTTTCGGTGTAGGTATAATATCTGACAAGAGATAAAAAAACAGGAAGTATGATCAGGGTAAACGTTCCCAGGCACATCCATAACCAGGAACGCAAAACCGTTTTTAACGGCCAGGTATCTTTTTATGCAGGTAAAAATTAAAATATTTACCAATAATATCCATAAGCTTCCGCCAAAGATGCCCGTATATTCATACCATTGTATCCATTGCGGATAATTGGCAAAACCGTTCCCCAACTGAAGCCAGGGCCAGGAAAGATCCCAATCGAGATGAATGAACTCGAAAGCTATCCAATAAAAACAAGAGAAAGATACGCCAGAGGAGTTTGTCTGATATTTCTCCGTGTAATATGAAAAGAGTAAAAACAACAGACATGAAAAGGAATTCAACACAACGGCTAAAAGGGATCCGATAAATGTTGAATTATAAATCCACCAGGTGGTGAGTAAGTTCCAGAAGGCAAAAGCGATAAAGCTGTAAAAAATAATAGCGAAACGGCTAAAGTCTTTTTTATTTTGATAGAAATAATCTTCAACAAACAAAAGAGGCACAAATCCGGTAAGAAGCAACAACGGAAAACCGCGGGCAGGCCAACCAGCACTGAGAAGAAGAGCGCTTAGAAGCGATAATAGCAAAAGGTGAAATTTCTTCATTTTTATTTTTTGTTAAAATCATTCATGGTACGATCTATACCAATGGTTACAAACTTTTAATGGCTTCTACAGCCATCTCCACCCTTGGAATCAATATCTTTTCCTCCGTTTTCGACCATCGGCTAAGCACATATTCCACCTGATATCCACGGGCAAAATCGTCGCCAATGCCTATTCGAAGGCGGGGGAATTCGTTAGTAAGCAAGGTTTCGATAATGTGGTTTAATCCGTTGTGGCTGCCACCGCTACCACGAACTTTCAAGCGCAATACACCTAAAGGCAGGTCAAGATCATCCAAAACGACCAGGCTGTTTTCGAGAGGAATTTTTTCTTTATCCACCCAATATTTCACGGCTTTACCGCTAAGATTCATGTAAGTAGTCGGCTTAATCAAGATCAGCGTCCGACCCTTGTATTTCGCTTCCGCTTTAAAAGCATGCCGGTCGATGGTAAATTTTGCATCTAAGGCAGCGGCTAAAGCATCGAGTACAATAAAGCCAATGTTATGCCTTGTGTTGGCATATTCCTCACCTATATTTCCAAGTCCGGCAATTAAATATTTCACTTCACCAATAATTTGTCTGCGAAAGTAAAAAAAGAGGGACATACCGAAGCATGTCCCTTATTTGTTCAATGAATTAAATAATTATTCAGTTTTTGCGGCAGCAGCAGCTTCGGCAGGAGTAGGTTCAACAGCACGTGTAACCCTGACTCCAACAACTATTGCTGTCGGTGGCTCTAACAATTCAATATTTTCCAACGCAATATCGCTTATTTTTATGGAATCGTTGATATCAAGTTTTTCAATATTGATTTTATTTCGTCGGGTAAATGTTCAGCTAATGCTTTTACTTTTAATTTCCTGAACTTTTTATCAAACGACCGCCTTTAAATACTCCGACAGCAGTTCCTTCAAATGCAACAGGGACACTGATGACAATGGGTTTTCCCGGTACCAGTTCCATAAAATCAACATGGAGTAAACTGTCGGTTACAGGGTGATATTGTGCATCCTGAAGGGTGGCATTATATTCTTTGCCATTAATGTTTAAACTTACCAAATAGGAATTGGGAGTAAAGATTAATTTTTTAAAGCTTTTTTCTTCAACTGCAAAATGAACTTGTTCCTTTCCGCCATAAAGTACACATGGTACCAAGCCTTTGTTCCGGTTCATTTTAGCATCCTTTTTCCCTACGTTCTCACGCAGAGAACCGCTAATAGACACTTTTTTCATGATAATTGAAATTTAAGATTAATATATTGATTTTTAATTTAAAATTTAAATAACGAACTGATGGATTCACAATTTTGAACCTTGCGTATCACATCTGATAACAAACTGGCACAGGATATCACCTTAATCTTATCGTTTTTGCTGACGAAGAGGAATGGTATCGGTAACAAAAATTTCGGTAAAAACTGAATTATTAATGTTTTCGTAAGCATCTTTGGATAAAACCGGATGGGTACAGAAGGCGCGTACACTTGCCGCTCCGTTTTCCATAATAAGTTTGGCGGATTTGGTAAGTGTACCACCGGTATCAATAATATCGTCCACCAACACTACATTTTTATTTGTTACATCACCAATCAAAGCCATATTCTCTACCTGGTTAGGCTTGGAACGCTGTTTATAACAGATGGCAAAACCGGTATGCATAATTTTGGCATAGGCAGCAGCACGGCGGGTTCCACCGGTATCGGGTGAAGCCATAATCAGGTTAGGCAGATCAAGCTTCTGGAGATACGGAATAAATATGGAAGAAGCGAAAAGATGATCAACGGGCAAATCAAAAAAGCCCTGGATCTGGTCGGCATGAAGGTCAATGGTAATGATGCGGTGAACGCCGGCGGCAGTCAATAAATTAGCAACTAATTTGGCGGCAATGGAAACCCGGGGTTTATCTTTGCGATCCTGACGGGCAAAGCCAAAATAAGGAATAACTGCAATAATATGCCGTGCCGATGCTCGTTTGGCGGCATCTATCATCAATAACAATTCAAACAAGTTGTCGGATGGAGCAAACGTAGACTGCACAATAAAGACTTCATTTCCACGAATATTATCTTCAAATGAAGGTTGAAATTCGCCATCGGCGAAATCGGTGAATCGCACATCACCTAATTTTTGACCATAACAGTCGGCTATCTTTTCGGCTAAATAACGGGAACCACGCCCGCAGACTATGTTTACCAAAGGATACATGGAAATAAATTATAAGAAGAGTACTTTTATTTTGCGGCTGCAAAGATATAACTTTTCTCTACCAACCCCAAAAGATATACTGAAAATAATGAGGCCGGAATGGCACCCATAAAAATTTTTCTTTGTAAGTTCAAAAAAGCTGTATCTTTGCCCTGTCAATGTTCATGCTATACGCCCGGATGGCGGAATAGGTAGACGCGTTGGTCTCAAAAACCAATGAGGTAATTCTCGTGCCGGTTCGATTCCGGCTCCGGGTACACGAATAAATTAAAAAGTCTTGTAAGCTAATGTCTTATGAGACTTTTTGCTTTTTAAGGGGAACACTCAGGGGAACGTTCCCCCTTTAAATAAAAAAGCCTTGCAAAACATTTATTTACAAGGCCTTTTAATTTATTTGCGTACCCAAGACAGGACTTGAACCTGCACAGCCGTACGGCCACTAGTCCCTGAAACTAGCGTGTCTACCAATTCCACCACTTGGGCAAGTGTATTTTGTTGAAGATTTATGATTTGCGATTGCTTTTGTAATTGAGAATTTTAATAGCTCACTTATACTTAAATTGCAAAACATTAATTGGTTGTGCCCAGGACAAGAGTCGAACTTGCACGTCCTTGCGAACACCAGCCCCTCAAGCTGGCGTGTCTACCAATTTCACCACCTGGGCAAAAAACACATACTTAACTTTTCAAAATGCATCTACAAATATGCTCATGCGTTTGTAAAAGTATCAGCAAAATGGTTTGCAAAGGTAAAATTATTTTTGAAAAAATTATATTTCATTGTCAATATTTATAAATAGCATAAAATAAGATAAATACAAAAACGCCGATAAAAAAGATTTTTTTATTTTTAAAATAAGTAATTGTAATTCAAAAGAGTTTATCTTTGCAGAAATTTTAAAAGAAAGTTCCTCCCTTCTACTGTTTTTGTCAAGCCTCAGAACTTCACGTCAGTTTAAGTTTATAACACTTTTAAATTTAACCAAAAAGTATTAATTATCAAATTTCAAGTATGAACATTTACGTTAGTAATCTTAGCGATAAGATTAAAGAAGAAAATCTTCGCCAAATTTTTGAAGAATTTGGACAAGTAAGCTCAGCCAATGTAATTACCGATAAATATTCGGGAGAAAGCAAAGGTTTTGGGTTTGTAGAAATGAATGATTCCACAGAAGCAAACACAGCTATTGAAGAACTAAACGGAGCCGAATTTTTGGGGAAAAAAACTAATTGTTAACGAGGCAAAACCCCGTACTAACAATAATAACAGATCACGCAATAATTTCAAAAGTGATTATAAAAGAAGATCGTATTAAAATTTTTAAAGAAAAGTAAAATGAACGGAAAAGTAAAATGGTTTAACAACCAAAAAGGTTATGGATTTATCGAAGATGAAAACGGAAAAGATATTTTTGTACATCATTCAGGTATAATCAATGCAGGCTATCATAGTTTAGAAGAAGGTGAAGAAGTTACCTTTGAAGTAACCGACGGACAAAGAGGCCCTCAAGCAATAAATGTAAAGCTTAGATAAGTTAAAGCATCCTAACATAAAAATCCTTCCTGATTTATTCAGGAAGGATTTTTTTTTGATTTTAAAAAATAGAGAATGTTTGTGCAGAAATTTTATATTTTTGACTTGTTTGAAATTCTTTAATTTATTAGATGATGGTTTAATCAAATAATCAAAAATATGCTTACCGATAATGATTTGCAACAAATACAAACTAAGGGTATTAATGAAAAAGAAATTGAAAGGCAATTAGCTAATTTTAAGAATGGTTTTCCTTTTATCAACCTTATCAAACCGGCAACTACCGGTGATGGAATTATCCGGTATGGCGAAAAAACGGTTAAGGAAATGGCTTCTTTTTATGATAATGCGTCAAAAGACAGACAAATATTAAAATTTGTTCCGGCATCTGGCGCTGCAAGCCGAATGTTCAAACATTTATTTGAATTTCGCGAAAAATACAAAGCAACCTTGCCCATGATGAAAATTACCGGAATGACAAAGAATTTCATTTGGTTAACCAATTTATTACGGAAATACAAAATTTTGCATTTTATGAAGATTTAAAATCGGTAATGAATAAAAATGGCGTTGATATTGACCTTTGTATCAATGAAGAAAAAATCACATTGGTTATTGACTATTTACTTGATGAAAAGGGACTCGGATATGCAAATCTTCCCAAAGGTTTGCTAAAATTTCACCGGTATTTCCAACGGCTCACGAACTTCGGTTGAAGAGCATTTAGTGGAAGGCGCTAATTATTGCAGGCAATCCGACGGACAGGTATTTGTCCATTTTACCGTTTCTCCCGAGCACCGGGAAAAATTTGAACAAAAAATAGCTGAAACAAAACGTATCTACGAAGCACTATTCCATTGCAAATATACCATTTGCTTTTCGGAACAGAAATCGTCGACCGATATCATTGCCGTTGACATGGACAATGAGCCTTTCCGCGAAGATGATGGGCGTTTACTTTTTCGTCCGGGCGGCCATGGCGCTCTTATCGAAAATTTAAATGATTTACATGGCGATATTATTTTTATCAAAAACATTTGATAATATTGTTCCCGACCATTTAAAAAAACAGACATACCTTTACAAAAAAAGTAATAGGTGGCACATTACTTCGGCTTCAGCAGCAAACGTTTAGCTATCTTGAAATGCTCGACGATGGAAATGTATCGGATGCGGAACTCGAAGAGATAGCCCAATTTGCTAAAAATGAATTAAATTTAAAAATCAATGAACTGGAAGGCTTTTCCGACATTGAAAAAATAGATTATCTTTATAATACGCTCAATCGGCCTATGCGGGTTTGTGGAATGGTAAAAAATGAAGGCGAGCCCGGAGGCGGTCCTTTTTGGGTTGAAAATGAAGATGGTGAAATATCATTACAAATTGTTGAATCATCGCAGGTTGACCGGAATGATGCCAAACAAAAAGAAATTTTAAACAAATCCACACATTTCAATCCTGTTGACCTGGTATGCGGGGTACAAAATTATAAAGGAGAAAAATTCGATCTTACCCAATTCGTTGATGCTTCTACAGGTTTTATTTCTGTTAAATCGAAGGATGGACAAAGCCTGAAAGCCCAGGAACTTCCGGGGCTATGGAATGGCGCAATGGCTGATTGGATAACTATTTTTGTAGAGACTCCGATTATCACATTTAATCCGGTAAAAACGGTGAACGATTTGTTACGTAAAGAGCATCAATAGCAAGCTTGGAACAGATTTTATATATCGGTTTTTTCTATTTTCAAAAAAATTAAATCGTTTTTTGCTTTTGCTTGGTCCAGATTAAAATACCAATGCCAAGCAAAATCAATGGGATGCTCAATAATTGTCCCATGTTCAGTACCATTTTATTTTCAAATCCAACTTGTGGCTCTTTCAGAAACTCGATTAAAAAGCGCATGGTAAATGTGGCAATAAGGAATATCCCAAAGCAAACGCCCCTGTATCGGAGCACCGTTTTTCCGGTAATAATAATTGAGTAGAAAAAGAAAAATGGCAAGATATGAAAAGCCTTCGTAAATTTGTGTTGGATGACGCGGCACTTCGTCATAATGTTCAAAGATAAAGCCCCATGGCAGCGAAGTTGGTTTACCGAAAATTTCAGAGTTCATCAAATTGCCTGTTCGGATAAGCAATCCCGAAAGCGCAACCACGATCACAATTCGGTCTATTGTCCAAAGGAATGGTCTTTTGCTTTTTTTGGAAAAAATCCACAATGCCAATAAGATACCAATTGCGGCGCCATGGCTGGCTAAACCACCTTCCCATATTTTCAATATGTCCAACGGGTGACTAAAATACCAGGCCGGTTCATAAAACAATACATGTCCCAGGCGGGCACCAATAACGGTGCCGATAAGCATATAAGTTGTCAATTGATCGAGTACTTTCTGCGGAACGCCCTCTTTTTTAAACATCTGGTTAATTATAAGATATCCAAAATAGAACGAAAGTGCAAATAACAAACCGTACCAGCGGATGGCAAAATGCCCGATGTGAAATATTTCAGGATTTACATGCCAGGAAATAAAATTCAGAAGCATAAACTATTTTTTTGCAAAAGTATAAAAGTTTGGCATTCAAATTTGGGTTGCCAAAATGGCAAGCCGGTGTTTAAGCAAATCGGAATCAGGTTTTAATTCTATGCCCTGAAATCCGGCGGCTTGGGCAATGGCTTCTGTAATAGAAAGATTTTTTTGTGCCATTGAATAAAAGTGTTGATTTTCACGATGATATTTAGCAAGATATTCCTGTTCCGTTTGTCCGGGAGTTGGAATAAAAATCGCTTTTCCCCCCAAAGCGGCCAAGTCCATGATGGTGGAATAGCCCGAACGGCATAAAATTATTTTCGATTCCGTCATAAATTTCTGAAGCAATCTGGTTTCCAAATGAGAATACGCTTTAACTTTTGAATTTAAATCAAAAACCATTTCTTTATCAGTAATCCCTTGTACTACAATTGTTTTTAAATCTGAAGTTTTAAGCTGATCAAAAACTTTTTTTTTCCAGAATACTTCGTTGAGGTTCGGGACCCGAAAGAATAACCAACAGATCGTATGAATATTCTATAGTTAAACTATCTTCACCAGAACTAAATCTTGATAATGAACCAATATAAAAAACATTTTTACCGGCGGTTTGTCCGTGAGATAATGCTCCCGAAAGATTTTCCGTTCCTTCAAAATCGGGAATCCAGCATTCATTATAGTGGCTTACAAAAAAACGGATAACGCAACGTGCTAAAGGAGAAGCAAATCGTAAATATGCCGGAATTTTAATAAAAAGCTGATGCGTCATAAAAACGCAGGGTATTTTTCGGGTAAACAAGCCGTAACGATTATCGGAAATAACAGCATCTATCTCGAAATCATCTATTATTTGTTGCAACTTGCGATGTGTTCTTCATAAATTCCTTTTATGATTAATGGTGTGGATAACAACATTTTAAAAATAAGGCTTCCTTTTTTCTGGTATCGGATTTTATAACCTTCAAACGGGATAAAGGTAAGTTGTGGAAACTCTTTTTGAAGAAAAGCTAAAGAACGTCCTGAAGCAGCGATAATAACATTGAAATTGTATTCAAATAATTGATAAATAACAGGTACACACCTGGTAGCATGTCCAATACCCCAGTCAAGCGGGCAAACTAATATGTTTTTTCTGGTTTTCAGTAAAATATTTTTTCAAAATTAGGAATAATTCCATATTTTTGATCATAAATTTTAAGACATTGTTGCTGTACCAAATAGCATTGACATTAATTTCCGGAATCGGTGATATAACCGCCAAAAAGCTGATTGCTTATTGCGGAAGTGCAGAAGCTGTGTTTAAGGAAAAAAAGAAAAATTTTGAAAAAATACCAGGAATTGGTGAAACGCTGGCCGGAGCTATTATAAATCAAAATGTTCTGAAACTTGCAGAAGATGAACTAAATTTATTGAAAAATATAAAATCAAAACCTTTTATTTTTTAGATGCAAATTATCCTTCACGACTAAAGCAATGCGTTGATAGTCCGGTAATGCTTTATTTCAAAGGGAATGCCGATATGAATGTTGAAAAGGTAATTGCTGTTGTAGGTACCCGAAGTGCAAGTGATTATGGTAAGGGATTTGCAAACCAATTAATTGCAGATTTGACAGAGCAACAGGTTTTGGTGGTCAGCGGATTGGCTTATGGCATAGATACGGCAGCGCATAAAGCCGCTCTGAAAACAATTTGCCAACCATCGCTGTTTTGGCTCATGGATTGGATCGGATTTATCCACCGCTCAACAAAACGCTGGCAGAGCAAATGGTGAAAAATGGGGGACTGCTCACCGATTTTATAAGTCAGACCAACCCCGACCGTGAAAATTTTCCTAAACGAAATCGTATCATTGCTGGCATGTCAGATGCGGTGGTTGTGGTTGAAGCTGGGAAAAAAGGTGGCGCCCTGATTACTGCCGATATTGCCAATTCCTATAATCGGGATGTTTTTGCTGTTCCCGGCAGGTTGGGCGATACCTATTCCGAAGGCTGTAATAATCTTATAAAGACTAACCGTGCGGCACTTATTCAATCGGCTGACGATATAAAATATATTATGGGATGGGAAAAAACAGATTGCTTCTGAAAAATCCCAGCAGCGCGAACTGTTTATCCAGCTTACTTCCGGATGAAGAATTGATAATTAATATATTAAAAGAAAAAGGAGTTACAGGTATTGATGTAATTTGTTCCGAAAGCCGACTTGGTCCGTCAAAGGTAGCTTCTGTATTGCTTAATCTTGAGTTTGAGCAAATTGTAAAGTGTCTTCCGGGGAAAATTTATAATCTGGTTTGAGGTTCTTCGAATGATTTGCTATTGCGGTAATTGTTTAAAGCTTTTACATACAATGAAATGGCAATTGCAACAGAACCCGTTCCAAAGATTCCGAGAAGAAGATAGTCATTGCTGAAAAGACAAAAATCGTAAATCCCGTTAAAAAAAGAAGCTGCCCCTAAGCCTAAAAAACAATCCCACCATTTAAATTTTTTAAATCGGCTTTGCCCTACAAAAAAACCCATAAGAACAGCAAAAATGATACTTCCGGGTATTGAGGTAAATGCTCGTATAAGTGTAAAATTTTGCCCGCCATTGTTAAATACATAATAAACATTTTCCGCAGATACACAACCTAAAGCAATCATAATAGTAAAATAATCCCATGAAAAGACCGTGAAAAACCTTTATGATAAAGAACCATAACCGATAAAAGAACCATTATGCTGAATTGTTTACCTGAGCCCTGTACTACAAATGCAGTAAAAAGCGTTCGGTTGAAACTGCGGGTAGTATTCAGATCATAATATCCGGCAAGAGAATTAATCAGATAAAAAAACGCATAGGATAAAATACCATATAAGAAGCACATTTTTAATAAAAATCTGGCATCGTTGTCCAATCCGGGCTTATAAATTAGGTAAGCAAATAATGCAATTACCGGCGCTAAAAATAGTATTAAAAATGGAATGTAATTCATAATAAAACTATTCGTAAATTTGTCTGTAAATTTATAAATAAAATCATCAGTATTTAAAATTTTGTAAAATAATGGATAAATCAATTATAGAAAAATTGTCAGAATCAGAAATTGAAGCCCGAAATATCAGGCATTGGCCAATATGGGAAAAGGAAATTTCAAGATTTCCATATACTTATGATGGCGATGAAGAATGTCTGATTTTGGATGGCGAAGTAGTAATAGAAACAAAAGAGGAGCATTTTACCATCAAACCAGGTGATTTTGTAACCTTTAAAAATGGGTTGGAATGTGTTTGGGATATCAAAAAACCGGTTCGCAAGCATTATAATTTCCGATAATTATTAAAATTTTGAAAGGAATAGTAATCAAATCAACAGGAAGCTGGTTCACCGTAAAACCGGAAACCGGGCCGCGCGTGGAATGCAAGTTAAAAGGTCGTTTTCGTATTCAGGGATTAAAGGCAACCAACCCGGTGGCGGTAGGCGACAGGGTTTTATATGAATTTTTAGAAACGGAAGGCATAGGTATTATTTATGATATTTTGCCAAGAAATAATTATATCATTCGGCGAGCCACCAAGTTGTCGAAAGTATTTCATATCCTTGCAGCGAATATTGACAGGGCTTATTTGATTGTAACTGTAGTAAGTCCACGCACGTCTACCGGTTTTATTGACCGGTTTTTAGTAACAACCGAAGCTTATCATATTCCGGCAACGCTTGTCTTTAATAAAATTGATATTTATGACCAATTTTTGCAAGAATATCACGACCAAATGGTAAAAGTTTATGAAACAATTGGTTATAAATGTATTGCTGTTTCGGCCTTAAGAGGCGATAATATCGGTGATTTTATACATGGCTTGAAAGACAAAGTAAATTTATTTGCCGGACATTCCGGTGTAGGAAAAACGGCTTTGCTCAATGCTATTGAACCGGATTTAAATTTAAAAATTGGTAAAATTTCGTCCGTTCATCAAAAAGGGATGCATACCACTACTTTTGCTGAAATGCATGAACTTTCGTCGGGTGGATTTATTATTGATACTCCGGGTATTAAAGAAATGGGACTGATAGATTTGGATAAAGTAACTATTGCGGAGCGTTTTCCAGAGATGCGTGCATTGATGCATCAATGCCATTTTAATAATTGTACGCATATTCATGAACCTGGATGTGCCGTAAAACAAGCGGTGGAAGATGGAAAAATCGATGCTCAACGGTATTCAAATTATCTTGGAATACTAAATGACGAAGGCTTGGAAATTTCGGAATGGAGCCTGTAAAAAATCTGCAGATACCACAAAACAAATCATAAATAGCTGTTTATCAAATGCGTACAGTAATACAAAGAGTGTCACAGGCTTCGGTTAAAATTGATGGTCAAATAAAAGGAAAATCGGCACCGGCTTATTGGTTTTGCTTGGCATAGAGGAAGCGGATAGCGATGACGATATCGAATGGCTTAGCGGAAAGATCGTACGGCTTCGTGTTTTTCCTGATCGCAATGGCGTAATGAATCTTTCAATCGCTGAAGCGGATGGCGATATTTTGCTAATCAGCCAGTTTACACTTCATGCCAGTACCCGGAAGGGAAACCGCCCCTCGTATATTCGTGCCGCAAAACCCGAAACCGCCATCCCGTTGTATGAAAAATTTATTCATCAGCTGGAAAAGGATTTGGGAAAAACCATTCAAACCGGCGAGTTTGGCGCTATGATGCAAGTTTCGCTCATCAACGATGGGCCGGTAACCCTTGTGATGGATACAAAAAACAAAGAATAAAAAATCCGAAAAAATTTCAAGCATACTTACTTAGCTGAAAAATATTGTATTATTTTTGCCATTCAATTTTGTAAACATGCAGTCCGGAAAATTTCAATTATTCCTTTACCACAAATTTGGCCGTGGCTTGTACGAATGCTGGATTTGTTAGCCTGAGCCATTCTTTTCCGTGGTAACCATTTCGCCATCCGGCGAGTGTTTTTATTTTTTTTTTCAAAATTTAAATTTATGTCCGAAAAAGGATTGATTTATGACATCCGAAGATATTGCGTTCACGACGGGCCTGGTATTCGTACCACGGTTTTCATGAAAGGTTGTCCTTTGCATTGCTGGTGGTGCCATAATCCTGAAAGTCAATTGCCGGAAATGCAAAGCCGGACGAAAGAAGACAAGCTTGACGAACGGACATTTTCCTATTCTGCGACTATAGGCGAACCGATGACGGCTACTGAACTCATGCAAAAGTTGGAAAAAGATGCCGTATTTTTTTGAAGAATCGGGAGGAGGAATCACTTTTCGGGTGGTGAACCGCTGATGCAGCCTGATTTTCTGACAGAAGCTATAACTGCCTGTAAGAATAATCATTATCATGTTGCCATTGATACCTGTGGTTTTGCAAAACCGGAAGTGATTGAAAAAGTTGCTGCCCAAGCCGATCTTTTTCTTTACGATCTTAAGATGATGGATGAGGAAAGTCATAAAAAATACACAGGTGTTTCCAACAGGCTGATCCTTGAAAATCTAAAATTACTGATTAAAATAAGCGTTCCCGTTGTTATCCGTTTTCCGGTCATTCCGGGGATAAACGATACTGAAGCAAATATCAGCCAAATGCTTGATTTTTTTAATACTACGAACAAGTCTCTTGAAATTCACCTTCTTCCTTATCATAGCATCGCAAAAAATAAATATCGGAATTTAGGTATGGAAAATAAACTGAACGAACTTCAGGATTTAAAAATGAAGACGTCAAGTGGATAAAAACCGCATTTGAATCTGCCGGATTTATGGTTAAAATCGGAGGATAGATATTTTTATACCAAACAATTAATAAAAATAATCGTTAATATTAAATTACCATGAACCAACGTATAAAACAACTCAGAGAACAAAGTCTGGCAGCAGTCAACCGAATTTCGGCAGAACGGGCATTGCTGGTAACCGAATTTTATAAAACCGGAGTCGCTCAGGAATATTCCTACCCGTTGCAACGGGCAACGTGTTTTAAGTATATACTTGAAAATAAACACATTTGCATACTTGATAATGAGTTGATTGTGGGTGAACGCGGACCTGCTCCCAAAGCCACGCCCACTTATCCTGAAGTGAATCTCCATTCGCTGCACGATCTGGATATTCTTAATTCAAGAGCTAAAGTTTCCTTTAAAGTAGATGCGGAAACCCGCAAAGCCTACGAAGACATCATCATACCCTTCTGGAAAGGGAAAAGTCAGCGGGAACGTATTTTTAAGAATATGACTCCGGAATGGTTAAATGCTTATGATGCCGGAATATTTACCGAATTTCAGGAGCAACGCGCTCCGGGGCATACGGTTTTAGGCAATAAAATTTATACAAAAGGGATGAACGATATCCGTAAGGATATTGCCGATGCCATTGCAAAACTGGATTTTTTTAACGATGCCGAAGCTTTGAATAAAAAAGAAGAACTGACGGCTATGGATATTTCGGCTATGGCCATTATTCAATTTGCAGAACGTCATGCCGAAAAGTTAAAGGAATTAGCTGATTTGGAAAAGAATCCGATGCGTAAAGCCGAATTGGAAGAAATAGCCCGCGTTTGCGAAAACGTTCCAGCTCATGCTCCGCAAACGTTTCACGAAGCCTTGCAGTATTACTGGTTTGTCCATCTGGGAGTCATCACCGAAGTAAACCCATGGGATTCCTTCAATCCGGGACGGCTCGACCAGCATCTTTATCCTTTTTACCAGAAAGACATAGCCAACGGCACCCTGACAAAAGAACATGCCATTGAGCTTTTGGAAGCTTTCTGGATAAAATTCAACAATCATCCGGCACCGCCAAAAGTTGGCGTTACTGCCGAGGAAAGTAATACGTACACCGATTTTTCCCTGATCAATCTGGGCGGAGTCAAACCCGACGGTTCCGACGGAGTAAACGAACTTTCGTACATTATTCTTGATGTGATTGAAGAGATGCGGTTGCTTCAGCCCAGCTCCATGGTCCAGTTGAGCAAGAAAAATCCCGATCGTTTTCTCCATCGTGCTTTCCATATTATCAAAACTGGTTTCGGACAACCTTCTGTTTTTAACACCGATGCCATCATTCAGGAGCTTCTGCGTCAGGGAAAAGACATCGTGGATGCCCGCAACGGAGGTGCCAGCGGTTGCGTGGAAACAGGAGCTTTCGGCACCGAAAGTTACATTCTTACCGGATATTTTAATCTTACGAAAATACTGGAACTCGTCCTTCATAATGGTTTGGATCCCCTTACGGGAAAACAGTCAGGCTTAAAAACGGGCAATCCGGAAGATTTTGAAACTTTCGATCAGCTTGCGGATGCTTTTCAGAAACAGCTTCGATATTTTATTGATATTAAAATAAAAGGAAATAATATCATCGAAAAGCTGTTTGCCACCTACATTCCTGTGCCGTTTTCTTTCCATCCTGATTGACGATTGCGTTGCCAAAGGGAAAGATTACAATGCAGGTGGAACGCGTTACAACACCAACTACATTCAGGGTGTTGGCCTGGGAAGTCTGACCGACAATCTTACATCGCTTAAATATCATGTGTTTGATAAAAAAACGCTGATTATGAGTGAAATGATTAAAGCTGTAGATGCTAATTTTGACGGATGGGAGGAATTACGTTATCAGTTGGTTTACCATACGCCAAAATACGGCAACGATGAGGATTATGCCGATGAGCAGGCAAAACTTATCTTTGAGATGTATTACCAGGAAGTTAACGGAAGACCAACGGCAAGAGGCGGCACTTACCGGATTAACATGCTGCCAACTACTTGCCATGTATATTTTGGAAGTAAAATCAATGCTATGCCCGACGGGCGGAAAGCAAAAGAACCGTTATCTGAAGGTATTTCTCCGGTTCAGGGAGCCGATCACAACGGGCCGACGGCAGTATTGAAGTCGGCATCCAAAATAGACCATCTCAGAACCGGCGGGACTTTGCTGAATCAGAAATTTTCTCCCAAATTTTTTGAAAATGATGACAACATTGCCCGTTTGGTTAGTCTTGTCCGCAGCTATTTCCGCCTCGACGGGCATCATATTCAGTTTAATGTGGTGTCGGCAGAAACACTTCGCGAGGCGCAGAAACATCCGGAGAAATACCGCGATCTGATTGTCCGCGTTGCCGGCTACAGCGACTATTTCAACGACCTTGGCACCGATCTTCAAAACGAAATAATCTGCCGGACGGAACATTCGGGGATGTAATTCTTTTTGGATCATTTTGCTTATCTTTGAATACTAATTTTTAAAACAAATAGTTATGAACACACAAGAAAAAATTATTGCTTTACGAAAGCTGATGGCTTCCGAGGGCATCGATGCTTACATTATTCCTTCCAACGATCCGCATATGGGCGAATATATACCCGCACATTGGCAGGCGCGTCAATGGATTTCAGGATTTACCGGTTCGGCAGGGACGGTGGTTGTAACCCGCGACTATGCCGGTTTATGGACAGATTCCCGGTATTTTCTCCAGGCCGAAGATCAGCTAAAAGGGTCGGGAATAGAACTTCAGAAACTAAAAATTCCGCACACTCCCGAACACATTGAATGGATTGCTCATACCCTGAATGTCGGAAATACCGTAGGCATAGATGGAAAATTGCTGTCGCCAGCTATGAAACGCCTGATGGAAAAGTCTTTTTCTGTAAAAGAAATTCGTCTTTGCCTGAAACATGATTTCATTGGTCAGCTCTGGAACGATCGTCCTGCTTTGCCTGATTGCCCTGTGTTTATTCACGACGTGGAATATACCGGTAAATCAACGAGAGAAAAATTGGCTGAATTACGTTTGGGTATGACTGCTGCCGGCGTCAGCCATCATCTTTTTGTAACGCTGGATGATATTGCCTGGCTGTTCAATATTCGTTCTGCCGACGTGGATTTTAGCCCGTTGGCCGTTTCGCATGCTCTTGTTTCGATGACGGATGCCTGTTTATTTATCAATCCTGCAAAGATTACTGCTGAAGTCCGGACAACTCTTGAATCGGAAGGTGTAAACGTGTATCCATACAAGCAAATAAGCGACGCTCTTGCCAAGCTAAGCAAGGATGATAAAGTAATGCTTGACCCATCCAACGTAAACATGTGGCTGATGGAAAGTATTCCGCAGGATACAAAAATTGTGGAAGGCGCTGCCCTTACCTCGCTGATGAAAGCCGTAAAAAATACTACCGAACTTGCCAATATTCATCAAACGATGATTAATGATGGAATTGCGATGGTGAAATTTTTGATATGGCTCGAAGAAAACGTTGGCCAGGAAAAAATTACCGAAATTTCGGCAAGTGAAAAACTGCATGAATTTCGTAGCAAACAACCCGGTTTTATGGGCGAAAGCTTCGGAACCATTGCCGGATACAAAGAACATGGAGCCATTGTTCATTATGAAGCTACCCCCGAAACAGATGCAGAACTTCATCCCGAAGGGCTATTTCTGCTCGATTCCGGTGGACAGTACCTTGGCGGAACCACCGACATTACCCGTGTAATTGCTTTGGGAGATCCTTCGCCACAGGAAAAACGCGATTTTACCCTTGCCTTAAAAGGAACCATCGCTTTGTCAATGGCGGTATTTCCCGAAGGGACAAAAGGCTACCAGCTGGAAGCTTTTGCGCGTATGCCTTTATGGAAGTGTGGATTAAATTATGGTCATGGTACCGGCCATGGTGTCGGATTTTTCCTCAATGTTCATGAAGGACCGCAGAGCATAGGCTCGTCGGCAAGCGGAGCTGCTGCAGTTCCTTTGCAGCCCGGAATGATCACATCCATCGAACCCGGATTGTATTTGGAAGATAGATATGGTATACGTACCGAGAATATGGTGGAAGTTGTCGAAAAAAAATACTTCTGTTTATGGCAGGTTCTATACTTTTGAGCCGCTTTCGCTTTGCCCGATTGACCGAAAATTGATAGATATAAGCTTGCTTACCATTGAGGAAAAAACCTGGCTTAACGATTATCATGTAAAAGTGTTTTGGAAGCTTTCGCAAAAGTTGACCGTGGAAGAAACAACATGGCTTCAAGCCAGGACGTATAGGATTAGGTAATGCAATTATGATTTACGGTATGTTAAAACGATTTATAAAATATCTACTGGTTCTCCTGCTTGCTTTTGCTCTTTCGGGCAGTCTGGTTGCACAAAATCTTTATGAACTGCTTAAAGTTTTGCCTGGAATTACGGATGTGCAAAAGATGGAAACCAACGCTAATTTCAAAGAAGCGTATATAATTATGCTTGCCCAGCCGGTGGATCATCATAACCCGGCAGGACCTAAGTTTCAGCAACGGATATTTCTTTCGCACGATGGGTACGATAAACCCACCGTAATGGTTACCGAAGGTTATAATGCCAATTATGCTGCTAATCCCAGATATTCCGAAGAGCTTGCCCGCCTGCTCGACGCAAACCAGATCGTGGTGGAACATCGGTATTTTGGCAAATCGGTTCCTAATCCTAAGGATTGGAAATACATGACTGTGGAACAGGCTGCTGCCGACCATCATGCTGTAGTCCAACTTTTCAAAAAACTATATACCGGCAAATGGATTACCACCGGCATCAGTAAGGGTGGACAAACGTCCATCTATCATCATTATTTCTATCCTAACGATATGGATGCCACGGTGGCTTATGTGGCACCCATTAATTTTGCCCAAGAGGATCCGCGTGAAGATACCTTTTTGCAAAAGGTTGGCGACAAATCGTGCCGTGCACATATTTTCGCTTTTCAGCAAAACGTGTTTAAAAATAAGAGCAAGCTTCTGCCGTTAATGATAAAGGATGCAGAAAAAAGGAATCTGCATTTTACCCATTTATCGCCGGATAAAGCTTTTAATTATATGGTATTGGAATATCCTTTTTCGTTCTGGCAATGGGGAAGCGACTGCGATAAGATTCCGGCAAAAAACATTTCGTCGGAGAAGCTCTACGATTACTTTTCAAACATCGTTCAGCCCTATTATTACAGCGATGAGGGCATGACGGCGTTCGAGCCTTTCTTCTATCAGGCAAATACCGAACTGGGCTATTATGGATATGACGAAAAACCTTTCCGGAAATGGCTGAAAAATGATGATTATCCCAATACTATTTTTGCGCCCCAGGGAGTAACTACGGTTTATCATCCCGAAAGTATGCAAAAGGTAGATGAATGGTTACAGTCCAAAGCAACTAACCTTATTTGCATTTATGGTGGCAACGATCCCTGGGAAGCTTCTGCTGCACGAATTGATAAAAATACAAATACCTTGAAAATGATTGGCAAAGGCGGAAGCCATGCTACCCGCATTGCCACACTTACCAAAGAACAACAGGAACAAATCTATTCTACGCTTGAGAAATGGCTGGATATGAAAGTGAAACACCCCAAATAATAAATCCGGCAGGTAGATGATTTTTGTTTTAGGCCGACAGTTAATCCCGCTTTAACTGAAGCCTTGGACCCGGTAGCTTTACAGCGCCGGGTTTTTATTTTATGTTAACAGGAAAATTCCGGTAGCTTTTTAAAACTTGCCGGGATTGCTGACTCATTGAATAGCTAAAAAATTATTATTTTTGTTTTTTCAGAAGGAATACTAATAACTTATGAAACTTTTTATCGTCAGTTTGGTTCGGGTAAGCCCATCATTATTCTGCATGGTTTGTTTGGTATGTCCGACAATTGGGTAAGCATAGGGAAACAATTATCAGAACATTTTGCGGTATATATTCCCGATATGCGAAACCACGGACAATCGCCTCACGATGCTGTTTTCAGTTTTTCCGCTATGGCGGATGATGTATTGGAATTGATTAACGATAATCATCTTGGAAAGGTAATGCTTATCGGCCATTCCATGGGCGGAAAAGTGGCTATGCAGTTGGCGATGAATCATGGCGACAAGATCGATCGGCTGATGGTAATTGATATCAGTCCTGAAAAGTATCCGCTACGTCATAGTCAGCAGCACGTGGTGGAAGCCATGCAGCGTGTTACCTTTACTGGCATCGCATCACGCAAAGGGATAGAGGATCAGCTTATATATTCCATCCCCGATTTTCGTACAAGGCAACTGGTAATGAAAAATCTTTTTCGTACCGGTGATAATTCATTTGCCTGGCGGCTGAATCTTGGTGCGATTCACCACAATATGGATAAGCTTTTCGACAGCGTGGAAAGCGACTCAGCCTTTGGCAAGCCGGTACTTTTTATACGTGGCGGTCAATCGGATTATATAAATAATAACGCTTGGGAAAAAATCCTGAAACTTTTTCCTGCTGCTATGTTGGAAACCATTCCCCAGGCTGGTCATTGGATTCATGCCGATGCTCCCGGGGAACTTCTGATAATTATGAATGATTTTTTAAATCGTTCCTTCGTCTAACTTTTTGCCCCATTCCTTAAACTGGCGTTTTTCCAGTCGCCCTTATGGTAAATATAACTTGCGATTAATGGCAGAACGGTAGTGGCTTCGGCATATACCATTTGTTCGTAAACAGTATTTACCTTGCCCCAGGATGCGGCTTCCTTAAGTGTAGAACTTGAACAGGCTCCATCGCGGACATCGGCAACAGTAAGCTGAACGGCATATTTATGTTTGGGGATGTCTTCATATCCTAAGATTTCGGCACAAACAACTGTATCTTGCGCAAAATTTTTGGGAACACCTCCTCCTATCATAAACAAACCGGTGGTATGGGCAGCTATTTTTATTTTTGTCAGTTCCAGAAAATCTTTAACAGAATCAATGCTAACATGTTTATCGGGATGCTCAACCTGATGTTTCACCAGTCCGAAACCTGCGCTACTGTCGCTGAAAGCAGGACAGAAAATGGGTACATTATTCTCAAAGGCTGTCTGTACCAGCGAATCTTTCTTGACGGAATGTTTGGTCAGATATCTTCCCATTTCGCGGATGAATTCTCTTGAGGAATAGGGACGTGGTTCCAAGGATTCGGCAACGGCTTTGATGCCCATATCGCAATGCTGAAGTTCTTCTTCATCAATAAATGTATCGTAAATGCGGTCGATATAAAGGCTACGCAATAGATTGTCGTCGCTGAAAGGAGTACCTTTATAATGTTTGAAACCGAGGGCTTCAAAAAAGTCCATATCCACAATGGATGCTCCGGTAGCAACAACCACATCAATCATTTTATTTTTAATCATGTCGACATACACTTGCATACAACCACCAGCGCTGGTACTTCCGGCAAGGGTGAGTATGTTGGTGCAACCTTCTTCGTTCACCATCATCCGGTATATGTCGGCGGCAGTTGCGGTATCTCTCGATGTAAAGGACATGCCACTCATAGCATTTATTATCTGAGTGGAATCAAACGACTTAATATCAATATGCTTAATGGTTTCCTTTAGTAAATCACTTTTTTTCATCCGTAAATAATTTTTTAGTTATAGATCAAATGAAATTCGTTCTTCCAGATACTCAGAAGGACGAATTTCACGACCAAAATGTTTGGCAAAATTAATGAATTTATTCAACGTGATTAATAAACTTATAGGTAAGCATCTGATAAAGCAGTTTAGCAGCCAGAAAATCGGGCGCTTTATTATGCCTATTGGGGCAAAGTTCAACAATATCAAAGCCGACAACGTTTGTTTTCTGGTTGATAGTACGCAAAAAATCAATCACCTGATACCATAACATCCCGCCAGGTTCGGGAGTACCGGTAGATGGCATGATGCTGGGATCGAGTACATCCAGGTCAAAGGTGATGTACACATTTTTGGTCAGTTTATTTAGCAGATCGAACATCCAGTTGTTGGACTCATAAATTTTATCTGCATAAAAAATACGATCGGTATCAATATGTTCACGTTCTTCGGCACTCATACTCCGGATCCCTACCTGCAGGAAGGGACCCATTTCCTTAACTCTGGCCATAACACAGGCGTGACTGTAGGGCGAGCCTTCATATTCGGGACGCATGTCGGCATGTGCATCAAGCTGAATTACAGTCAAATCGTCATATTTTCAAAATATGCTTTTATGGCTCCGATGCTTATGGAATGTTCTCCACCATAGTTACCGTAAACTTATTTTTTTAAGGTACATATGGACTTGTTCATAGACTTTCTGAACCATTTTTTCGGGTTTTTTTTTCCGATTCAGAAATGGAGCTGTGAAAATACCTTTTTATGAACCTCACTGTCGGTATCAATATCGTATATTTCCATGTTTTCCGAAGCTTCGAGCAAAGCTTCCGGTCCTTTATCCGAACCTTTTATCCAGTACTCGTTCCATCATAAGGAACGGGTAAAATCACAATTTTGGAAGATTCTAATTTACAGAATTCTTCCGGTAGACCACCAAAATTCATTTTTTTTAGGGTTAAATTTTTAAAATTATAAAGTAAAAATACTACAAAAAAATCGGAATGATGAGCTAATATCCCAAAATTTTTAACATTGATTTGTGACTTTGTTCTTTAGCAAAGAGTTTGGTAGTATATTCCCCTTCCTCATCAAGGTCTATGATAATATGTTTAGGTGCTGGAATCAGGCAATGTTGTATTCCTCCAAACCCACCAATAGATTCCTGATAGGCCCCGGTATGAAATAATCCGATATACAAAGGTTCATTAATATCCTTAATTTTAGGCAAAAAGATGGCATTGGCATGAGCTTCGGCATTATAATAATCTTCGCTGTGTCGCAGGTAAGACCGCCTAAGAATATTCGTTCATACTCAGCATCCCAATTATTTACGGCAAGCAGGATAAACTTTTGATTTACAGCCCATGTATCGGGTAATGTAGTCATGAATGAACTGTCTATCATATCCCACAGCTCCCGGTCGTTTTGTTGTTTTCTGGTCAATTATCGAATAAAGGGTTGCGCCACTTTCGCCAACAGTAAATGATCCAAACTCGGAAAAAAATATCAGGATCGGGTACTTTGTTTCGTTCACAAATATTTTTAATCTGCGCAATAATCTCTTCCGACATGTATTCATAATCATAATCGAAGTTCAATGAATTCTTTATTGGAAACCCTCCGCCAATGTTTAATGAATCGAGTTCGGGGCACACTTGTTTCAGTTCGCAATAAAGATTTACGCATCGCGAAAGTTCATTCCAATAATAGGCCGAATCACGTATGCCTGTATTAATAAAGAAATGAAGCATTTTTAATTCAAAACGGGGATCGTTTTTAATTTTCTCGAGATAATAGGGAATAATATCGTTGTAGCGGATGCCTAAACGGGAAGTATAAAATTCAAATTTGGGTTCTTCTTCTGCAGCTACGCGGATACCAATTTTACATTTTTCCTTCATCAGGTCGTCGTATTTATCCAATTCAAACTTATTATCGAGTATTGGAATGACATTGGTAAACCCATTGTTAACCAGATTGCATATATTTTCAATATATTGCGGACGTTTAAAGCCATTACATATAATAAAATTATCCTTTGCAAACAAACCTGATTCATGAAGTTGTTCGATAATCGGAATATCAAAAGCCGATGATGTTTCGAGATGCACATCGTTTTAAGCACTTCTTCGATGACAAAAGAAAAGTGGGAGCTCTTGGTGCAATAACAATAATGATATTCGCCATTGTAGTCGGCTTTAGCTATGGCTACATTGAACATTTTTTTAGCCTTTTGAATTTGGTGGGATATCTTTGGCAAATAGGATATTTTTAGGGGCGTTCCATATTGCTTAATGATGTCCATTAAAGGAATATTATTAAAGTATAATTCATTATCAACAACATGAAATTCCTCCTGCGGAAAATCAAATGTTTGTTCAATAAGGTCGATATATTTGTTTTTCATTACACAAAATGCTTAATTGATTTAAGGGCTGCAAAAATAATCTATTTGTGATAAAAATGAAGTAAAAAATTAATGTAAGTCATTTACTTTAGCAAAAATTTACCAATCCGGCAACGTTGGATGTTTTAATTAATACGAATTTTTAGTAACCCATTGTTTTTTGATTTTTTTTTAATGACCATAAATTTTTTTATTTTACTTTTGGAAAGATTTTAACGCCTACAATCATTGATGCCTAAAATACCGTTTAATCCTTTTTCCGACAAGAAATTCTGCATTATCATTCCTACGTACAATAACTCGCAAACGCTTGAAAACATCTTGCTTGGTGTTATTGAATACACAGAGAATGTTATTGTTGTCAATGATGGTTCTACGGACAAGACTTCGGATATTCTTGAAAAATTTCCGCAATTATCCGTTATAAATCAGAAAAAAAACTTTGGTAAAGGATATGCCCTGCGTACGGGTTTTAAATATGCTGCCGAAAGAGGATTTGATTATGCGATTACGATTGATTCGGACGGACAGCATTTACCCGGCGATATTCCTGAATTTTTAAATGCAGCCAAGGAAAATAAAAATGCAATTATTATTGGCTCCCGCAACATGGAACAGGAAGGTGTGCCACGGAAAAGCAGTTTTGGGCATAAGTTTTCCAATTTCTGGTTCCGGGTCGAAACCGGCATTAAGCTATCCGATACTCAGTCGGGATATCGGTTGTATCCATTGAAAGAGTTGAAAAAAATACGTTTTTTTACGCGCAAGTTTGAGTTTGAAATTGAAGCCATTGTTCGTGCCGCCTGGAGAGGAATTCCTGTAATTTCAGTACCGGTAAACGTTATTTATGCTCCCAAAGAAAGCCGTGTTTCGCATTTTCGTCCCTTAAGAGACTTTACGCGCATAAGTATTCTGAATACATTTTTGGTTTTTATTGCCATATTATGGGTAAAACCTTTTTCATTTGTAAGGGGATTGAACCGGGAAAATATCCGGAAATTTTTCGACAATCAGTTGTTCAATCCTGCGGAATCGCGCAGAACCAAGGTTTTTTCGGTAATGTTGGGTGTATTTATGGGTGTTTCTCCTTTCTGGGGATATCAGATGGCTCTGGCGCTTTTTTTTGGCTTATGTATTTAAAATTAATAAGATGATAACGCTCATCGCATCCAACATCAGCATACCTCCCATGATTCCATTTATTATATGGGCGAGCTATGCTATAGGCGGTTTGACATTGGGAGATAAAGCAACCCATCTGGATTTGAGCAATGGAATTAATCTTGAGTTTGTGAAGATAAATTTACTTCAATATATTATTGGTAGCCTTTGTCTTGGAATAATATTGGCTGTTTTTTTGGAATAGTTACGTATTTAAGTTTAGTGTTTTACAAAAAATCAAGACAATAACTGAATAACATGATAATATGGCAAAAATATTTTTATTCTTATATAATTTTTTTAAAAAACACCGGATAATATTTGTCCTTCTTATTGCTGCTTCATTTTTGTTTGTTGGCTATTATGCATCAAAAATAAGATTGGAAGAAGATATTTCCAAATTCATTCCACAAAACCAGAAGACTGAAAAATTCAATTTTGTATACCGGAATTTGAAGTTGTCGGATAAATTGATGGTCAACATTTATTTTGCCGATTCCAATGCAAAACCGGATCCAGAAAAATTGATAGCCATATCCAATGACTTGGTCGCCAGTTTGACCAAAAAATTTAAAAATGAATATATTAAAGAAATCACCCATCAAATTGTCGATGATGATCTTTATGGCGTTTATGATTCCTTTTATCAATACCTGCCCATTTTCTTGATTCCACCGATTATCCAAAAATTGACAGCATAATTTCGGAGAAAAATCTTCAAAAGAGAATAGAAGGAAATTATAAAACATTGATTTCGCCGACAAGCATAGTGCTGAAAAAATTCATCAGTCGGGATCCTCTTGGCTTAACTTCGCTGGCATTAAATAAATTGAGAGGTCTTCAGGTTGATAATAATTTTGATGTCATTGACGGGCATATCTTTTCGAAGAATCATCAAAACTTATTGTTGTTTATCGTTCCGGCTAATCCGGTAAATGAAACTTCAAAAAATGGCGAATTATTAAAAGGTTTAGATAAAGTTATTGATAGTCTTACTCTTGCTTCTGACAAAAAAATAAACATTGAATATTATGGTGCGGTTGCCGTAAGTGTAGGCAATGCCAATCAATTGAAAAAGGATACGATTCTTACACTTACACTGGCGATTATTATTATTGTATTGTTTATCAGCATTTATTTCAGAAAGAAATTTGTTTCCTTAATTATTTTATTGCCGGTGGCCTTTGGAGCGGCTTTTTCGTTGGCTATCATTTATTTAATAAAAGGCTCTGTTTCAACTATTGCTATTGGAGCCGGTTCTATTGTTTTAGGAATTGCCATTAATTACTCGCTTCACGTTTTCAGCCATTTTCGTCATAAAGGAAATGTAAAGACGGTTCTTAAAGATTTGAGCAACCCGATGACGCTTGGAAGTTTTACCACTGTTGGTGCTTTCCTGGGATTACTTTTTGTAAAATCGGATACTCTTCGTGATTTTGGCCTGTTTTCGGCTTTATCTCTTGTGGGTGCAATCATTTTTTCGCTCGTGGTTCTGCCTCACATGCTTGGAAAGGATAAAACACGGGAAGATCAGCCATATCATCCGAAGGAAACTTTTATTGACCGGATTTCGGAATACCGGATAAAACGACATACCGGTTATTTTGCCTTCATTATTTTCATTTTGACGATTGTTTTCTTCTTTTTTTCGCAAAAAGTTGGTTTTGACGGCGATATGATGAAACTGAATTTCGAATCCAAGAAAATTAAAAACGCCGAAAATAATCTTAACAAAATTAGCGATATTTCAGTAAAATCAATGTATCTGGTTTCGACTGGTAAAACGCTGGATGAAGCGCTGGAAAACAGTGAAAAAATTCAAAACGATTTGCAAAGGCTTAAAAAGCAACATGTAATTGCGAATTTTACCAATATTTCGTTCCTGTTTCCGTCCGAATCACTTCAGGAAAAAAGAATAGCAAGTTGGACTCGGTATTGGACTGATGAAAAGAAGATAAAATTGCTTCATTCATTGACTGCCGTTGGCAAGGAATATCATTTTAGTAACCAGGCTTTTGACGGTTTCGGCCAATGGCTGTACAGCGATTTTAAACCAATGGCTGCGGAACAATCTGATAAAATTCACCGGTTGTTTCTTGATAATTGGATAACGAAAACTCCAACACAAAGTTTGGTAGTTACCATGTTGAAAATTAGTCAGGAAAATAAAAAGATTATTCATAAGTCCTTTGAAAAAAATCCCGATATCATCGTTTTTGATAAATCCTTCCTCACCACTCAATTTGTAGATGTCATAAATAAGGATTTTAATTTAATTTTTTATATCACCACCTTTCTTGTATTTTTCACTTTATTGATTTCGTATGGCCGTATTGAACTGGCAGTAATTGTTTTTATTCCCATGTTAGTAACATGGTTCTGGATTATGGGTATTATGTATTTGTTGGGAATGAATTTCAATATCGTTAATATTATCATTTCAACCTTCATTTTTGGTTTGGGCGACGATTATGCGATTTTTGTAATGGATGGATTGCTACAGGAATATAAAACAGGGAAAAGCAATCTCTCATCCTACAAAACGGCAATTTTCCTTTCGGCTTTTACCACAATTATTGGAGTGGGTGTCCTGATTTTTGCCCGGCATCCCGCCCTGAAATCCATAGCTTTAATTTCGATTATCGGAATGTTTTCGGTGGTTTTTATTTCCTACACCTTCGAACCGATTATGTTTCGCTGGCTTATTTATAAAAAAACGAGGCGGCGTTCGGTTCCCATTACCTGGTTTTGGATTATTTATACGCCTCTTTTCTATGCTTTTTATTATCTGAATTGCCTGGGTACGCTTCTGTTTGGGCTAACCGTTTTAAAAGTTTTGCCATTAAAACGGAAATACCGGAATCTGCTTTTCAGAAATGCGATGATGATAGCTTCGCGAATGACCATTTATGTTATGTTTTTGGTAAAAAAGCGTTTTATCAACTGGAATAAAAATACCTTTGCCAAACCCGCAGTGATAATCTGTAATCATCAAAGTATTATTGATATTCCTTTATCAATGATGTTTACGCCCAAAATGATTATTCTTACCATTGATTGGGTTTGGAACAATGCATTTATTGGCAAAATAGCCCGCATGGCTGATTTCTATCCGGTTTCTTCAGGACTTGATGCTTTGCTTCCACAATTACAGGCGAAAGTGAACGAAGGCTATTCTATTTTTGTATTTCCCGAAGGTCATCGATCTCAAGATCTTAAAATTCATCGTTTTCACAAAGGTGCTTTTATATTGCCGAAAAATTGCAATTGGATATTTTACCAATGGTGATGCACGGTACCGGCGATTACGTTTCTAAAAATGAATTGTTTGGTAAAAAAGCCGGATTACCGTTAAATTTCTTGACAGAATTGTTCCTTCCGATCAACGGTTTGGAAAAGATTATTCGGAACGAACCAAAAAAATTAAAGAATATTTTAAAAACGAATTTGAGGAAATAAGAGAAACCTATAATACACCTGAATATTTTAAAAACAGGCTTTTAAAAAATTATATTTATAAAGGTCCTGTGCTTGAATGGTATGTTCGTGTAAAACTAAAACTTGAGAATAATTATAATTCCTATTTGGAATACATTCCTAAGACAGGCAATATCGTTGATTTGGGTTGTGGATATGGATATTTCACATTTTTGCTGGCTTTTTTGTCGGAAAATCGGAAAATCACAGGGGTTGATTATGATGCTGATAAAATAGCTCTTGCATCTCATTGTCAATGCAAAAATTCAAACACTCAATTTGTTTGTTGCGATGTGATGGTGTATGATTTTGAACCGGCCGATGCTTTCATATTAAATGATGTTCTGCATTATTTGCCGGAAAAAGATCAGGAAAAATTATTGAGAACCTGTATCAAAAATCTTAATGCCGGAGGAAGTATTATCATACGCGATGCCGATAGCGAACTTTCCGAAAGACATCGCGGTACCCGTTTTACGGAATTTTTTTCGACGAAAACGGGTTTCAACAAAACGGTGGATAAACACTTGTATTTTACACCAGGCCATCTTATTGAAAATATAGCATCGGAATATGCATTGAAAACGCAAAGGATTGATAATTCAAAACTTACATCCAACATGTTGTATATCATTAAAAAACCAATGCTATCGTAGAAATGCAAACGTACGACGTAGTTATCATCGGAAGCGGATTGGGCGGATTGCTTTGCGGATATATGTTAGGCAAAGAAGGCCTAACTGTTTGTATTATAGAGAAAAACAAACAGTTAGGAGGTTGTTTGCAGGTTTTTAAACGAAACGGAAGCGTTTTCGATACCGGAGTCCACTATATTGGCAGTCTCGATAAAGGACAAATTCTGCACCGGTATTTTAGCTATTGCGGCTTGATGGATAAGCTGAAAATGAAAAAACTTGATGCGAATGGTTTCGATTTGATTGGATTCCGGGACGACGATAAAAATTATGCTTTTGCCCAGGGGCACGATCATTTTTTAGATACCCTGTTGACTTTTTTTCCTGAAGAAAAACAAGGACTTACGCTTTACATCAATAAAATCAGGGAGATAGCCAAGGCTTTTCCATTAAACAATCTCCGGTATTCGGAAGAAAATGAAATGGATTTAAGTTATTTTAAAGAAAATACCCGCGATTTTCTCCGGTCGATAACTTCCAACAAAAAATTGCAAAATGTGCTTGCCGGTGGAAATTTTTTGTACGGTGGAGATGCTGAAAAATCGCCATTATACGTTCATGCATTGATAACCAATTCGTTTATTGAAAGTTCCTGGCGTTTGGTTGATGGAAGCGCACAGCTTGCCGATTTGCTTGCCCAGGGAATCATCAGCCAGGGAGGTACTATTCGTAAAAATAGTGAAGTGCAAAAATTTATCTGTAAAGAAAATATTTTGAAATACGTTCAACTTGCCGATGGTGAATGTATTGATGGAAAATATTTTATTTCGGATATCCATCCTGCGCTGACGCTTGATATGCTCGAAACATCGGCAATCCGGAAAATATATCGCGAGCGCATCGCTACCTTGGAGAATAGCCTGTCGGCTTTTATTTTGTATATAAATCTGAAAAAGAATTCATTTCCAAAATTAAATCATAATTATTATTATTTTCGGGATGATGATGTGTGGAAAGCCTCAAAATATCAAACCAACGATTGGCCAGCGCAATACATGCTTTTGACTCCCGAAAATTCTGTGTCAAGCGATTATGCCGATACCATGATAATAATGAGCTATATGCGTTTTGATGAGGTAAAACGATGGGAAAGCACCAGCGTTGAACAAAGAGGCATAGATTACATATCCTTTAAGCAGAAGAAAGCCGAATTATTGCTCGACCTCGTCGACCAAAAATTTCCGGGAATAAGAAAGCACATTTCCGCCTATCATACATCCACACCGCTGACATTGAGGGATTATACGGGTAGCAGGGAGGGCTCGATGTTTGGAATTTTGCGCCAAAGCGACGATCCGTATAAAACAAGAGTTTCGGCCAGAACCCGTATCCCCAATTTATTTTTCACAGGTCAGAATACGATTATGCATGGCATACTTGGAGTTACCATTGGTTCGGTAGCTACCTGCGGAGAAATTGTTGGGCTAAAATATTTGATTGAAAGGATTAACCGATGTCAATAAATAAAAGAAAGATTAAAAAACGGTTGTTGATTGTCGGCGCAATTTTAGTGATAGCGATTGGGCTGCTGGCGATTTATTTTAAATACATAATTCCGCTTTCGCCTCCCCAATGGAACGATTTACATGCGCTGAAAACAGAAAGAGTAAAAGCAGGAGATAATTTTTATGTGCTGGGGAATAACTGGCTCAAAAAAAATAAACAGGGACTCTGGGAAATGTATGTGGAGGGCAATGCTTTCGACCGCGGGGTGGTGAATGGCAAGCTTAGTCAGGATCTTCTGATAAATCAGGAAAATACATTTGTTAATCAAATAAATACACTTATACCTTCAAAATTTTACCTTGGTTTTCTCAACAACTTTGTTGCCTTGTTCAACCGGAACATCGATAAGTATGTAAACCCGGAATATCTTTTGGAAATTTATGGTGTTTCGCAGTCGGCGTCAGACAGGTACGAAAAATATGGTTCAAAATATCAACGGATACTGAATTATCATGCGGCACACGATATTGGTCATGCGCTGCAAAATCTGCATATGGTTGGTTGCACTTCATTTTCGACATGGGGCCATAAATCATCCGATGGCAATCTGCTCGTAGGCCGGAATTTTGATTTTTATTTTGGCGATGACTTTGCGAAAGATAAAATCGTGTGTTTTTACCATCCTGATAAAGGTTATCCATTTATGATGATTACCTGGGGCGGCATGATAGGTGCTGTTTCGGGAATGAACGAAAAAGGATTAACAGTAACTATCAATGCTGCCAAGTCGGAAATACCGTTTGGAGCACGAACACCCATTTCCATCGTTACCCGTGAGATTCTGCAATATGCCGGAAATATCAGCGAAGCCTATGCCATAGCAAGCAGACGCCAGACTTTTGTTTCGGAATCTATCATGATAGGTTCGGCGGCGGATAATAAAACCGTGATTATTGAGAAAACTCCTTCACAAACAGTACTTTATTCTACCACCAACGATTATATTATAAGTACCAATCATTTCCAAAGCAAAACGCTTGGGAAAAGCAAACCCAATGTGGAATTTATGAATCAGGGTTCAACAGTATACCGATATCAGCGGGTGGAAGAACTGTTGAAACGTTGTCCTCGAATAAATTATCTCAATGCCGCAGAAATTCTGCGGAACCAAAAAGGCCTTGGCGACAAGAATATCGGTATGGGTAATGAAAAAGCAGTAAACCAATTAATTGCACATCATTCGATAATTTTTGAGCCATCGAAATTGTTGGTTTGGGTTTCGGGTAATCCATATCAGCTTGGCGAATACGTTTGTTACGATTTGAAAAAAATTTTTTCAAAATTCAGGGGGCTAAAACATAATATTGACATTAGCGAAACGGATTTAAACATTCCTGCCGATACTTTTTTGACTTCCAAAGGCTATCAAAATTATCAGCTTTACCGGAAATATTATCAGAAAATAAAAGAATTTAAAGGTTCGGGACAAGAAATTTTACAAAATCAGGAAATTATAAATCAGTTTATTTCTTCAAATCCAGAATATTATGCAGTATACGCAGTTTTAGGCGATTATTATAGTAGAACAAAAGCGTATGAACAATCCATAAAATATTATAATTTAGCCCTCTCGAAAGAAATTCCGAATCGTAACGAACGGGATGGAATTATTAAATTAAAAAACAAATGTTTATCGCACTGCCGTAAACAGATGTAAACTAATATAAAAAAAATATTGGATAAGCAACATAGTATAAATTAACGACATGCCATGAAATTCAAACTCATTTACCCTAAATGGGAAAAGTTGGAAGGTCAGACAACCTTTAATCTGCCACCGCACGGTCCGGTAGTATTTGCCGCTACTCTTCCTGAATATGTTGATATAGATTTTGTTGATGAAAATGTGGAACCATTGAATCTGGACGATCCCTGTGATTTTGTCGGGATTTCGATGATGCTGACCACACAAATAAAACGGGGCTGGGAAATAGCCGACCATTACCGCCAACAGGGTGTTAAGGTAATGTTTGGAGGTATTTCCACCATGCTTCATGCCGAAGAAACGCTTCAGCATGCTGATGCCATATTTTTGGGCGAATCGGAAGGCCGGATGGAAAAAGTGCTGGACGATTGGCGAAACAACCGTTTGCAAAAGGTTTATAATTTTATGAACAATCGTCCGGATATTGCTCTGGTCGGTCCTGCCCGCCGCGATATTCTTAACCGCGACCTTTATTACCATAAGGGTGTGCAAATGGTTGATTTATTTCATGCTTCGCGGGGTTGCCAATTCAGTTGTTATCCATGTGCCGTTTCGTATCTCGGAGGCAGAGATTTCCGTCCGCGCCCCATACATAAAGCCATCGAAGAATTAGAAACCATTGAAAATAACCGTCTTTTTATTGTAGATAATTCGTTGGCACAAAATACCGAGTGGGAAAAAGAGCTTTTCAAAGCCATGATCCCGCTGAAAAAGAAATGGTGTAGCCATACGATAGAAGATAAACCCGAAGTGCTCGAACTGGCTGCCAAAGCTGGCGCATGGTATGTATATCAAGCTGTTTTCGATACGTCGGATTATATTAAAAATCGTATCAAACAATACCATGATTTTGGAATCGGTGTGGAAGGTACTATTCTTCTTGGCCTTGACAATCAAACGGAAGATGATATTTTACGATTGATAGATTTTCTTTTGGAAATTAACCTTGACCTTGCCGAGTTTACCGTACTTACCCCTTTCCCGCATACCAAAGCCTGGGATGATATGGTGAAAGAAAAACGCATTTTTAATTTCAACTGGAACGATTACAATGCTGGAAAAGTGGTTTTTCAACCCAAAAATATGTCAGCCGAACGTTTACAGGAACTTTATCATTATGCCTGGGATACATTTTATAAAGATGAGACACAAACCAGAAGATGTTCAATTTATTCCGCAAGGTGGTTGATAAGGAATTAGACGATGGAACTTATCGTTCGCGACGTGTGGATCTGGCAAATACCAGTTTTGGGCATAAAGTGGAGAGAAAAGTTGCAAATTTGTAAATGTTTATGTTACTAATATGTTGAATAATAGTAAATATTTGGATAAGATTTATCATTATAAAGGAGAATGGGATGTTGATTCCCAGTGTGGATTGAAAATAAGTCCGGCCAAAGACGGGAAAATTGTAATTATTGCTACCGAACTTTACGATAAAAATCCAGGAACATCGGTTACACAATGGAATACCAATCTGGCTACCGTATTATGCAGGGAAAATGGAATAGCGCCCGATAAATTAATTTTTATTGAGCATACTCCGGATAAAGGATCCAAACTGGCGTTTTATAATGAAACTTTTTATAAAGTAGATTTCGAGTGGGATGGCGATAAATTTATCAACCCTAATTGGGAAAAAATTTCAAAAGACACGGTTGAGAATCTACTCAAAAAATAACCAATAAAGGATTTTATGGGCGAAAAAATTCATTTCGTAAATTGCCGCCTGCTTTTATGATGCAGTTTGTTAATGAATTTCGCCATTACCTTTATCGTTTACGCATGTTGCTTAATCCTCCGGGGATTACTCTTTTTGAAATGATTCAGGATTTCTGGGTGGCAAAAGCCCTTGGCGTAGCTATCGAACTGAATATTGCTGAAATCCTTTCTAACGGAGGTCAATCAATAGGTGAACTTGCTATCCAAACCCAAACCCATGAAAACTCTTTATACCGCTTGCTTCGGGTTTTGGCAAGCCGCGGTATTTTTAAGGAAAGAAAAGGAAAATATTTTCAAATACCTATTTCTCCAAAGCGTTGTTGGACGGAAAAGGCTCGATGAAATACATGATTCAGAGCCATATTACTTCCAACCAACTTGAATTGTTCGGCGAATTATTTTATTGTATTAAAACCGGTGAAAATGCTTTTAAAAAAGTAAACTCCCAAAACACCTTCGATTATTTATCAGCCCATCCTGAAGAAGCTGAGATTTTTAACCGTGGCATGAGCAATGCTTCCGAACTGATGACTGAAGCCATTCTTTCAGCTTATTCGTTCAAACGGTTTAAAAAAATAATAGATATTGGCGGAGGTGAAGGGCATCTGCTTGCCGCGATAATTTTAAAAAATCCAGAATTAACGGGAATTTTGTTTGATTTACCGAATGTGGTAGAAAGCTCTGCCGTTAATTTTAATAGATTAGATGTTGCCGACAGGATAGAGGTTGTAAAAGGAAGCTTTTTTGAGGGTGTCCCTGCAGGAGCTGATGTGTATTTGATGAAGAATATCCTTCATGATTGGAATGATGAAAACTGTCTGCGCATTCTGGAAAAAATACATCAATCCATGCCCGCAAACGGAACATTATTGCTTATTGAAGCCGTGATAGGTGAGGATAATAAGCCTTCGTTTGGCAAACTGATGGATTTATGATGCTGGTAGGTTCAACCGACGGGAGAGAGCGTACGCGTAACGAATACAAAAATCTACTTCAGAATCAGGTTTCAGGTTTAGCCGAGTGATCGCTACCGTGGCTCCTTTTTCTATTATTGAAGCTGTAAAAGCAGACTGATTATTGGTTCAGTTCGTTTATAGCAATCCATGCCATAAATCCCATGCCGGTTTCAAGGCATTGCTCATCCACATCAAAAGTAGATGTATGAGCATTAGCAACAATTCCTTTGGATTCATTTCTGATGCCAAGCCGATAAAGACTGGCCGGAATTTGTTGGGAATAATAAGCGAAATCCTCGGCAGCCATGCGCAAATCGAGTTGCTCCACATTTTCTTTTCCAAGGTAATCAATGGCGTAGGTTTGTATCCGATTTGTCAATGCTTCATTATTGATGAGGTAAGGATAACCATTGTCGATAAAAACATTACAACTTCCCCCCATACCTTCGGCAATTGATTGAGCCATTTTTGTAATTTTTTGGTGGGCTTCGGCCCGCCATTTTTCATCAAAAGTACGTATGGTACCTTCAATAATCACTTCGTCGGGGATGATATTTGTACGACCGTTAGCCGTTATTTTACCAAAGGATAAAACCGTAGGAATGGTTGGAGAAGCATTGCGGCTTACGATTTGCTGAAGGGCTATGATGATGTGTGCCGCAATAACAACAGAATCGATATTCAATTCGGGTGTAGCTCCATGACCGCCTTTACCTTTTACGGTAAGGTAAATTTCGTCGGTAGAAGCCATATATTTTCCGCTATGTACTCCAATTTTTCCAACGTCGAGACTGGATAGAACATGCTGGGCTATAATATTGGCAGGCTCCGGATTTTTAAGCGCCCCTTCATTTATCATCATAAAAGCTCCTCCAGGGAATTTTTCCTCAGAAGGTTGAAAAATAAGACGGATGCTTCCGCTGAATTGTTGTTTCATCCCGTTAAGTATCTTTGCTGTACCTAACAATGAAAGCGATGTGTACGTCGTGTCCGCAGGCATGCATTACTCCGGGTTTAGCGGAAACATATTCTGTTTTATTTATTTCGGTGATAGGGAGGGCATCCATATCGGCACGGAGAGCAATGGTTTTGAGGGAAGGATTTTTGCCTTCGATGGTGCTATAATACCGGTTTGGGCGATGCCTTTTTGATAGGGAATGTGATATTCGTCCAGTTTATGTGCGATATAAGCGGCTGTTTCCATTTCCTCCATTGATAATTCGGGATGCTGATGGAAATGTCGCCGGATAGCTATAAATTCAGCAAGATATTCTGCCGAAAGTTTTTTGATGGTATATTTTAGTTCTGCAATGTTCATTGTTAATTAATCAATAGCATCTTTTTTACCTGCTTTGTTTTTTCGGTATTTAATACCAGATAATAGATTCCTGAAGATAAATTTTGGGGTTGCCAGTCTATCTGGTAGGTTCCCCCGTTTTTGAACCGTTGAATAGAGTAGCCACGGTGTTTCCCGACATATCGTTTACCTGTAAAATTATGTTGGATTTTTCGTTAAGGGTAAAACTTATCCGTGTTGAATTGGTAAATGGATTTGGCGTATTTTGTTCCAAATAAACCTGATTTTTGCCAATGGGCGATAGAATAGAAGATGAAGCTATTTGAGGGCTTCCTGCCTGTATCCAGGCGGTATAAATCAATTCGGTCAACGAATGAGAAGCGTTTTTGAACAAAAGAATGGTAAAATTTTTAGTTTTATTCCAAAGAGCTGCTTTATATTCGGAGGAATGAGTGTTGCTGTTGATGCTTTTGGCGTAATCGTCGGCTAAAAGTACCGAATCGATGTAGGTATAATTGGTATACAGATAATTAAAAATATATTGGTTTACATTGGGTATCACCGAAATAGAATCGCCCGAATAATTAATTTCTGAAATATGATCGCCAACCATGTTTGATTCGTAACGTGAGTGAATTCCGTCGTTACCGGTATCGTAGCCATTGTAATTTTTAGTAATATGCATTGGCATGTGTCCGTCGCCTACGTAATGTCCAAGGTCGGCAGCAAAGAGTTCTGCCTTATCCCAATCGTGGCGCTGGAAACAATTTCTGAGCGAATCGAAAGTAATCATAGTTTGCCCAGGGTAGAATTCCGTTTTCATAAACAAATGATTCGCCATAAATAGCTATAATAGAATCGAATGTCTGTGGGATTCGTCCCGTATAAATAAACTGGTTATAGCTGTCAATATCAATATAATGCTTTGGCGCTTCGGTTGGATCGGCATCTTTACGGGTGTCGGCATCGGAAGCATGAAGAGCAAGTATGGGAATCCATGCATTAAACTGACTCATTTGCTGGTTAAATGATAGCCCGGCATTTGTATTTATTTGTTATGACCTTCCCATCCCCAACTCATAAGGGTTATGGAAAAACCAACTAATGTTGCAAGTAAAATGATTCGTTTTTTCAAGAGATTTTTTTTGATAAAATTTTTTCCAAAAGTAGTTATTATTCACTTATCAAGGGAAATACTGTGAAAAAAATCCAAACCGACAAGTTGTAATCGAATTTTCGGAACAAATTATAAAATTAATCTGCAAGCTCCTTTCTGAGCATATTAAGGGCTGTAACTGCTGTACGGACGATGTTGCGGTTACGTTCGTCGCCAAAATGAAACTGTCTGGCGATGGTTTTTGTGGGTGTTGCAATGGCTATCCAAATCGTTCCCACGGGTTTTTCGACCGTTCCTCCGTCGGGTCCGGCTATTCCGCTGGTGGCAATGGCATAATCGGTATGGAATTGTTTTTTAATATGATTAGCCATTTCCGTTACGGTCTGTTCACTTACTGCGCCAAATTGCAATAATGTTTCATGAGCGACTCCCAAAATCTCTTCTTTGATTTCGTTGGCATAAGCCACTACCGAACCTTTAAAATAGGCCGAACTTCCGGCTATGCTGGTGATGCGATGAGCTATGTATCCTCCGGTGCAACTTTCGGCAGTGGCAAGGGTTTGTCCTTTTTCTTTCAGCAAAGTTCCAACGATTTCTTCCAGCGAATCCTCATCATAACCATAAATGAGGTCTGCAATTAAAAGCTGAAGCTGATGCAAATGGTAATTCACCTCGGTTTGAAGTTCACGTTTATTGTTTCCTCTGGCGGTAAGTCTAAGCCGAACAATACCAGGCTGCGGAAGGTAAGCTAATTTAATGTGAGATGGAAGGGCATCTTCCCACGATTTTATTTTTTCGGCAAGGAAAGATTCGCCTATTCCCTGGGTGAGTATGGTTTTGTGAACAATGGCATCGGCCGAAAAACGTTGAGTAAGTTTTGGAATAACATAATCGCTCATCATGGGTTTCATTTCAAAGGGAACGCCAGGCATGGAAACATATATTCTACCTTCTTTTTCAAACCACATCCCGGGCGCTGTGCCGTTAGGATTGGGGATGACCATACAATTTTCTGGTACTTCGGCTTGCCTACGGTTGACTTCGGTAACGTTAAATCCCCGGAAATTAAAAATGTTCTGAATATTTTTAAAAACTATTTCATTGAAAATCAATTTTGTATTAAAATAATCGCAAAGCGTTTGTTTGGTAATGTCATCGTTGGTAGGTCCCAATCCGCCTGTGATAAGAATAATATCAGCACGTTTTGCTGCTTCGGTAAGAGCGGTGATGATATTTTCTCTGTCGTCGGAAGTAACGGTAATCTGAACAACGTTTAATCCGACATTATTCAGTTGTTGTGCCATCCACGAAGCATTGGTATTTACCACCTGCCCGATGAGTAATTCGTCGCCTATGCTAATGAGTTCTGTTTTCATGATGAGAGTTTTTTACAAAATTTGTAACGATATTATATTGAGGTGTAAACCTATAACTCCTTTTCCCAGTTATATATAAAATTTTACTTATTTTTGCGTTATTAATTAGGCTACAAAAGTAAAACTTTGATTGAAGAAATAATGGAAAAGATTAAAGAGTCGGAATTAGTATTGCAACCAAACGGGAATATTTATCATTTGAACCTGAGTCCTGAAAATTTGGCACATAATATTATCGTTGTTGGTGATCCGGGAAGAGTGCCTGTGGTTTCAAAATATTTTGATAAAATAGAATTTCAAACGCATAACCGTGAAATGCACACACATACCGGAATTTTTAACAATAAACGCATCACGGTACTTTCTACCGGGATGGGAACGGATAATCTCGATATTGTGATCAATGAACTGGATGCTCTGGTAAATATTGATTTGAAAGAACGGACGATCAAGGAAAAACATACCTCGTTGAATATTGTTCGTTTGGGAACATCCGGCGCATTGCAGGCTGATATTCCTGTGGATTCGCTGGTGATGTCAACGCATGGACTCGGTCTTGACGGTTTGCTCAATTTTTACAAAGATGAAAATGGAATTATTGACAAAGTGTTGACCGAAGCTTTTATCCGGCAAACGGGCTGGGATCCCAATCTGGCGAAACCTTATGTGGTTAAATGTTCCGAAACTTTGGAAAACAAAATGGGAGATGGTTTGTTAAAAGGAATAACGGCGACGGCTTCGGGGTTTTATGGTCCGCAGGGCAGGGAACTCCGTTTGAAACTTGCTCATCCCGACATGAATGAAAAAATTGAAAATTTTGAATTCAATGGTCATAAAATAGTTAATTTTGAAATGGAAACATCTGCATTGTATGGTTTATCTGCATTGCTTGGGCATCATGCACTTACTATTTGTGCCATTATTGCCAACAGGGTAATCAAACAATTCAGCAACGACCACGAAAAAATAATTGAAAATTTGATTCAACTGGTTTTGCAACGATTAACTAAATAATTATCAATGTCCGATTTACCTGAAAATACGGAATATTCAGCTCTGGTCAGCCTGATGGATGAACCTGATAGTGGTATTTTTAGCCAAATCAGAAATAAAATTATTTCCCTTGGCCCGGGAGTGGTGCCATATCTCGAAAATTCCTGGGAAAATTCCTTCGATGATACTGTTCGGCAACGTATTCAGGAGATTATTCATACCATACACTATAAATCGCTTTATCAGGAACTTATTCAATGGAAGAACTCCGGATCGCTTGACTTGCTGAAAGGCTTTATGTTAGTCAACCGTTTCCAGTTTCCTGAAACTGATGAAAGCAAAATTACCCGTCAGATTGGCAGAATTTCACAGGATATCTGGCTCGAACTGAACGATGGGTTAACGGCTTTGGAGAAAATTAAAGTGTTCAATCATGTTTTTTATGATATCCTTGGTTTCAATGGAAATATCGAAAAACTAAGCGCCCCCGAAAACACTTACCTTAATGTTTTACTGGAGACCAAAAAAGGCAATCCATTATCTTTAGGTGTGTTTTACAGCATTCTGGCTCAAAGCCTGAAAATGCCGGTTTACGGTGTTCCTTTGCCCGAACATTACATCCTTGCTTATCTTGCCGAGCCGTATGAAAACAATAAAATTACCGATGAACAAAAAGAAGTATTGTTTTATATCAATCCCTTCAGCAAAGGGGAAGTTTTTACTAAATTAGAAATTTCACGCTATCTGAAACAGCTAAAGATTGAAAGCCAACCTTCCTATTTTCATCCTTGTGATAACCTGTTTATTATCAAAATTATCTTTTTTACGCTCATAGCTATGTATCAAAATGTCGGAGCCAATGATAAAGCTGACGAATTAGAGGAGCTGGTAAAAATTTTTGAGTAAACTTTCTATCGGTAATAAGTTGAGAGAAATTTTCCAATGTTTTTTTCTACGCGTTCCAACAGGTTTGGTTCGTTCGATTTATGAAATTTTTCTCCGGTAATGCCTTCGTAAAGTTCGATATACCTTTCGGATACTGAATTTACGAATTCATCGCTCATCAAAGGAACATTCTGACCTTCTTTTCCCTGAAATCCATTTTCCATCAACCATTCGCGAAGAAATTCCTTGGATAATTGTTTCTGGGGTTTGCCCGTCTTCTGACGTTCGTCGTAGCCTTCTTTATAAAAATACCGCGACGAATCGGGCGTATGAATTTCATCAATCAGGAAAATGCTACCGTTGGCTTTACCAAATTCATATTTGGTATCAACCAGAATTAATCCCATTTGTTCAGCCATTTCCGTTCCCCGACGGAAGAGAGCCTGAGTATATTTTTCGAGTTGTTCATAATCCTCAGCGCTCACCAGCCCGAGTTTGATAATTTCTTCTTTTGAAATATCTTCATCGTGGCCAATCACTGCTTTGGTGGTTGGCGTGATGAGTGGCACGGGAAATTGTCGTTTTCTTTTAGTCCTTCAGGCATTATTTCGCCGCAAAGGCTACGCTTGCCTTCTTTATATTCCCGCCAGGCATGTCCCGAAAGGTATCCGCGAATCACCATTTCTACCTTAAAGGGTTCGCAAAGTCTGCCAATGGTTACCATAGGATCGGGAACAGCTATTTTCCAGTTGGGAACAATGTCTTCGGTTGCATCTAAAAATTTAGCAGCTATCTGATTTAAAACCTGACCTTTGTTCGGGATGCCTCGGGGGAGAACCACATCAAAAGCCGAAACACGATCTGTAACAATCATTGCCATTAATTCATTGTTAATCATGTATACATCACGTACTTTTCCATGGTAAAGGTTTGTTTGTCCGGGAAAATGAAAATCGGTTTCAGTCAAAATACGGTTCATGAGTCAGATTTTATAATTCAGATTTAATTATCAGGTAGATGGATTTTTTTTACAGTCTAAAAATTACGGGATAAAATTACTAAGTTTTTTATCAGAAAATAATTTGTTTTTGATGAACAAATGAAATTGCAGGTATCGAAAAGGATAATCGTACCTTTTTGTAGCTGTTATCAGGATGGATTTTTGATTTTTTTTTAAAATATTTTTTCGGTCGAATACCTATCCGCAGACAAAAAGTTTGCGTATTGTTGATCCTGAAAATTTAAAAATATTTTGGATAGATTTCCTTGAATAACAACACATAGATTGGGGAAAATTAATGGTAAAGAAAAATAAATAATTAAAAATATACGTAATGTACGTAATAAAATTCAGAAAAATGCGTAGATTTTTCAAGGTAATTCTATTAGTTAAATATGGTTACTTGTTCTAAATTTGCCCGCACAAAACCTTTAAAATATGATATTAGGAATATTAAAAGAAACAAAAGACGAACGCCGGGTGGCTATGTTGCCCGAAAGTGTCGCCGCTTTGGTTAAAATGAATGTAACCGTGATGGTTGAAAAGGATGCAGGGCTGAGCGCATATGCCAGCAATGCCGAATACGAAGCCGCCGGAGCAAAAATGGATACCAAGGAAAATGTAATCAATCAATCGGAAGTATTGGTAAAATTAATCCTCCTACCGACGAAGAAAAGAGTCTGATGAAAGAAGGAAAAGTTTTTCTTGCCGTACTGAATCCATATTTTAACACCGGTCTGGTGAAAGAATTAGCAGCCAAAAACATTACCAGTTTCAGTCTGGATGTTATTCCGCGTACAAGCCGTGCCCAGGCGATGGATATTTTATCGTCGATGGCTACCGTAGCCGGATACAAGGCAGTACTTACCGCAGCCAATACGTTGCCTAAGTTCTTCCCTATGTTTATGACTGCTGCCGGAACTATTACTCCTTCCAAAGTGTTGATTCTTGGAGCCGGAGTTGCCGGATTGCAGGCCGTAGCTACCGCTCGTAAGCTTGGCGCCGTAGTGGAAGTATTCGACGTACGTGCTGCAGTTAAGGAACAGGTTGTCGGACTTGGAGCCAAATTTGTTGACGTAGAAGGTGCCGTTGATGATAAAACTGCCGGTGGTTATGCCGTTGAACAAACCGAAGAGTTTAAACAACGTCAGGCACAAGCTGTACACGATCATGCCATTAAATCCGACGTGATCATTTGTACCGCCCAGATTCCTGGTAAAAAAGCTCCCGTTCTGCTGAAAAAAGCTACCGTGGAAGCCATGAAACCCGGTTCAGTGGTTATTGACATTGCTGCTTCTACCGGTGGCAACTGCGAATATACCCAGGACAATAAGACGGTGGTTCAGAATGGAATTACCATTATCGGTAATTCATTCTTTGCTGTGGATATGCCTTCGGATGCCAGCAAGATGTTTGGCAAAAACGTAATCAATTTCCTGAAACTGATGGTTACCAAGGAAGGTGCCCTGAATCTGAACTGGGACGACGATATTGTAAAAGGTACTGCCGTTACCCACAACAAGGGAATCGTTCACGAAAGAGTAAAATCAATTATTAATCAATAAAAAACATATTTTATGGAAGATGTATTAAAATTTTTCCTCGAATACAAAGACTTGATTTTTATCATTATCTTGTCAGTATTCCTTGGAATTGAAGTTATATCGCACGTTCCGGCTGTCTTGCACACTCCGCTGATGTCGGGTGCTAATGCCATTCACGGGGTTGTAATCATTGGAGCTATCATTGTGATGGGGCATGCCAAAGATACTTTACCGATGGTACTTGGCTTTATTGCCGTTATTTTAGGAACGCTTAACGTAGTCGGTGGTTTTGTGGTTACCGACCGTATGCTCGAAATGTTCAAGAAAAAGAAACCGAATAAATAAGCAAAGCTATGGATACAATTCAAAAAGTCATTCAATTTTCGTCCGAAATTTCTATACTCGAAATTTCTTATATTATTGCTTCTGTTTTATTTATCCTCGGATTAAAAAAACTGAGCCATCCCGATACTGCACGTAGCGGTAATCTTTGGGCTGCTGCCGGTATGATTGCAGCCATTCTCTTTACAATTCTTTTTCATAAAATAGATGGAGAAAATATTGGAAATATACCCTGGATTTTAAGTGCATTAGCTATTGGAACTATTGTTGGCTGGTATGCGGCTCGCAAAGTAAAAATGACTGCCATGCCGCAGATGGTTTCCCTGTTCAACGGAATGGGGGGGGCTTGTGCCGCTTTGATTTCCCTGATGGAATTTCCCAAAATGCAAAACATGCTGGCCGCAAAAGATGCTACCAATTTGCTTCATGGTGGAGAAGGAATTGCTATTCTTCTCGGACTGATGATCGGTGGTGTTTCTTTTGCCGGTAGTATGATCGCTTTCGCTAAACTGGATGGCCGTATCGGCGATATCAAACATCCTATTCTTCGAATTATCAACCTTACATTTCTTGTGGTTTTACTTGTTGCAATAGTAGTAATTTTGACACTAACCCCAGTTAAGGATAACAATCTTGTTATTTATCTGTTTGCTGCCGCTGCACTCATCTATGGTGTTACTTTTGTAATGCCTATCGGTGGCGCCGATATGCCGGTTGTAATTTCCTTGTTGAACTCTTTTACCGGCGTTGCTGCTGCCATGGGCGGTTTTCTTTATAGCAACCAGGCCATGCTCACCGGTGGTATCCTTGTAGGATCATCGGGAACTATCCTTACCATCCTGATGTGTAAAGCTATGAACCGTTCGCTGATTAATGTTATTATTGGTGCCTTTGGCGGAAGTGCTGCCGGCGCTGCTTCTTCGGGCGACAAAACCGTGAAGGAAATTACCCTCAGCGATGCCTCCATTCTGCTCAGCTACTCACAAAAAGTATATATCATTCCAGGTTATGGACTTGCTGTTGCCCAGGCTCAGCATCTGTGTCACGAACTGGATGTATTGCTCGAAAGTAAAGGTGTGGAAGTAAAATATGGTATTCATCCTGTTGCCGGACGTATGCCCGGACACATGAACGTTCTGCTTGCCGAAGCCGACGTTCCTTACGAAAAACTCGTGGAAATGGATGACGTTAATAACGAAATTGGAAATACCGATGTTGTAATGGTAATTGGTGCTAACGATGTGGTGAATCCCGCTGCCGAAAATGATCCTTCCAGCCCGATTTACGGCATGCCTGTTATCAAAGCATGGGAAGCCAAAAACATCATCGTGATGAAACGTTCGATGGCAAAAGGTTATGCCGCTATTGAAAACGATCTGTTCTACCATCCGAAAAACCGTATGCTCTTTGGCGATGCCAAAGCTACCTTACAAAAACTGATTGCCGAAATCAAGGCTCTGTAAAAATTAAGGAAACACACATTTTTGAAAAAGGCCGCTCTGCAAGGGTGGCCTTTTTTTATGAATTGGTGTTAAAAGAAGGAATTTCCTTCTCAAAGAGTCGGCGTTGGCTTTTTTAGATTACACACTGTTATGAGATAGTGTTAAAGCATATAAACCAAGACCTATTATACTTCAACCAATGCCTGTTTCATTCATTCCCGTTGAAATGTTTAAACAGTCTTTACAGATTGAAAGGAATGTTTTGCAGGTTGCCGAAACAAACCACTTTGTAAAATTCCTTATTATCCTGTCTAGGGTACGCAACTAAAAAACAAGGCCTTGTAAAACATTCATTTACAAGGCCTTGTTTTTTTTTGAATATTTGCCTGAAATTGGCAGTTTTACGAAAATCTCTCTCCTTTGGTATTTTTTTAATTTTCAAATCCTTGAAGATCATTCATCAGTTTTTTCCTCGTAAAAAATATCCTGCTCTTGACCGTGCCAATTGATAAATCAAGCTTGTCGGCTATTTCCTTATATTTATAACCGGCATGGTGCATTTCAAAAGGTAGCCGTTGATCTGCATTTAGGTTTTTTATCGACTTTAAAATTTCTTTTTCCGAAATAATAGAGTCGGGCTGAGGAAAATCGGACTTATTGTTTGTATTTATGAAGTATAAATCGTTGGTTGAATCTACAATTGTATTGGATTTTATTGTACGCCGGTAATTATTTATAAATGTGTTTTTCATTATCGTATAGGTCCAAGCTTTAAAGTTGGTATCAGCTGAGAATTTATCCTTATTTACCAAAGCCTTAAGGTTTGTGTCCTGGATCAAATCGTTGGCCTCTTCACGGTTTGAAGTTAAGGTGTTTGCAAAATACCTGAGGTGATTTTGAACACCAAGTAGCTTATAGTTGAATTCAATTTCTGACATCCTGAAAAATTTTTATGTTATACTAGTTGTTTAACAAAAAACGTGCTAAGTTAAACATTATTTCGTTAAAATCAACCTATTTTTAAAAATTTTTATTTGAAATTTTAGACAAATTTTATTTACTTATTTGTATATCTGTATTTTAGCCTGATTCATTTTAAATATGTCATGTTTAAAATGTATTTTGGATGTTTAAACATTTTTGTGATCATTTTGATACTAAAATATGGAATATCAAGCTTTTAAGTAACTGATTACTTAAATAAGCAAATAAAGAAATTTTTGACTGAATGATCTATAAAATTGCCCATCGGAGTATAGATTTTCCCAAAAAGGAAATTAAACTCCCCTTAAGCGTAAAAACAGAAATTAAATACTGGCAATTTTTTCTTTGAATCTGGAAAGTGAACTAATTTTAATAAAATTGGGTGGCAACGAAGGATTAAAGGAAATTACCTGCAAGCCGGTAATAAAAACTTTGGTGGATGGATATAATAACGAAAGCCTTTGAATATAACTATCAAACTCCCTGTCAGAAAAAACAGTTGTAAATGATGTTACCACGGCATCGGGATTAATAATCGGAGTTATTTCCTGTAATTCGTTAAGCGGAACAGACTGACCAAGATAAACTATTGAATGGCCATTCTTTTTAAGAATATAGGAATAAAAAAGGAGCCCGAGTTCGTGCCATTCGTTTTCGGGGAGAAAAAGAAGAAATTTTTTGGCATCCGGTTTTTGATTTGGCATTTGTCCGTCGATGGCTACAATTAGTTTTTGCCGGAGAAGGTTTGTCATATAATGCTCGTATGCCGGATTTATTCTTCCGGCAAGCCATAGAATGCCAATTTTTTCAAAGAATGGATAAATAATATCGATAATGGTGTTTTCAAAACCAATGTTAATTGAAGAAGAAGCAATGATTTTATCAAATTTCTGTTCATCAAATTCCATCATGGATTCCAACAGGCTATCAATCTGATATTCATTATTATTTTGATGGAAGAGAGCCCAATAACTTTTTCATTTAATTCTTCATTCGTCAGGGTTGCAATCTTTGAAATTTTAAACTTTTTTTTAAGTAAAAGCGATATATTCAATAATTTACGCAGATCTTCGTCCTTATAACTTCGGACATTACCCACCGATCGTTCCGGAGTAAAAATTTTGAATCGGTTTTCCCACATACGTATAGTATGGGCTTTTATACTGGTGAATCTTTCCAGGTCGCTTATGGAATACTTATTTGGTTTCATACCTACATGAATTTAAAATAATAACAACCAATAAAGAAAAAGTTTAAATCAATTTTGTCATAAATTTTTAATATTATTCAGCCACTTTTATCTGTTCCAAAATGTTTTTTGCCTTCTCGAATGCCATATCCAAACCTTTAGGATTTTTTCCTCCGGCAGTAGCATAAACGGTTGTCCGCCTCCGCCGCCCTGAATATTTTTTGCCAACTCTCTGATAATTACACTTGCATTCAAATTTTTACCGGTAACAAGGTTTTCCGAAATCATAAGACTTAAATTTGCCTTATCATCAATTGATGAACCACTGACAAAAAACAAATTTTCAACCCGGTCTTTTAAGCCATATGCCAGATCTTTAACACTATTTAAATCTAAATCAGATTTATAAGCAATAAAATTTATCCCGTTTATCGGATTAATTTTTGAGGCAAGTTCCGTTATAAGATTTTTAATTTTTTCGTGATTCAGTTCTTCAATCTTTTTATGAAGATTTGAATTTTCGTCAATCAGTTGTCTGGCGCTACGAACGATATCTTTTGAGTTTTTAAAAAGATCGTTAAGTTGCTCAATAATAGAAAGCTGATTATTAATAAATTCTTCCGCTTTGTCGGCAGTGATGGCTTCTATGCGTCGTACGCCTGCCGCTATGGCACCTTCTGACACGATCTTTATCATGCCAATTTGTCCTGTTGCTGGCACATGAGTTCCGCCACAAAGTTCCACCGATTCGCCATAACGAACAACCCTGACTTTATCGCCGTATTTTTCGCCGAAAAGAGCCATGGCTCCCATCTCAACGGCTTTTTTTATAGGAAATTCACGAAATTCGGTAAGAGGAATATTGGCACGTATTTTTTGATTAACCAGCTTTTCCACGCTGGCAATTTCTTCCGGGGTGAGTTTTGCAAAATGAGAAAAGTCGAAACGAAGATGATCGGCATCAACCAACGAACCTTTTTGTTCCACATGAGTTCCGACAACCTGACGCAATGCATAATGCAACAAATGGGTAGCCGAATGGTTGTTAGCGGTAAGTCTTCTTTTTTCCGAATCGACACTTGCAATAAACGACGATGCTACATTCGAAGGTAAGGTAGAAGTGATATGGATAACAAGATTGTTTTCCTTTTTGGTATCTTCCACAATCACCGTTTCATTAGCCGAACGCAACGTTCCGCTATCGCCAAGCTGTCCGCCAGATTCGGCATAAAAAGGAGTCTGGTTTAGGACAATCTGATAAAATTCCTTGCCTTTAGTCTTTATTTTACGGTATTTCACTATTTCGGCTTCGGCTTCAAGGAAGTCGTAGCCTACAAACTTTGTTTCACTTTCCTCTTTCAAAATAACCCAGTCGGCAGTGTCGACCGCAGCAGCTTGCCGCGAACGGGCTTTCTGCTGTTCGAGTCCTTTGTTAAACCCATCCATATCGACGTTCCAGCCGTTTTCCTTAGCCATCAAATCGGTAAGGTCAATGGAAAGCCGTAAGTGTCGAATAATTCGAAAGCAAATTCGCCATCAATTATTTTAGCACCGGCATTTGAAGCAATATAATGATTGAATTTTTGAATTCCGAGCGACAATGTACGCAGGAAGGCCTGTTCTTCTTCCCTGATGACCCGGATAACCAAATCCTGTTGTGTTTTCAGTTCGGGGAAAGTGCCTTGCATTTGTTCCACCAGCAAGGGTACAAGCAGATTAATAACGGCTCATTAAAACCGAGAAAAGTATAACCGTAGCGAACGGCCCGACGCAGAATACGACGGATAACGTACCCGGCTTTGTTGTTGGAA
>Ga0268356_10466_pt1 | contig 73283 bp, 104 predicted proteins | sample BioMet10_FD_194415 | JGI IMG/M metagenome (GOLD analysis project Ga0268356, IMG submission 194415) | Sewage microbial communities from Oakland, California, United States - Biofuel 10 (PacBio Assembly) | ecosystem: Engineered > Wastewater > Sewage > Unclassified | place: USA: California...
TTCTGTACAAACAGGGGACCACCCCTCCCTGCTTCCAGTCCCGGAAGGTGTGTTTCGCGTGGAGTGTCCGACTGGCGAGGGGGGATACCCCACCCCTCCGCTAAAGAACAAGGGGGGTGGGGTCTCGCATGAAAGGGTGGGGGTAACCCCCCCTCACCACCAAAATGGTGGATACCCCCTGCCCCCGTTCATTATTTTCGTGCAGGCCCCCCACCCCCCGTCCCCTCCCGGTTTTTGTATCACGGTTTTTTCCTGTCGTACCTGAAACGATCCTTGTCGTGCCGGCGGTTACTTTCCCGCAGGGAGCAGTTCCTCGGGCAGATTACGTCCCGGGAAGGCTCACGCGGAAAATCCCCGGAACCCGGGCAGTTCCCGCAGGCCGGTAAAAAAGGAAGAGACCAAAAGAGCAAAGCGGACGGTAAAAAAAGATTATGCACCCGTTACCGGTGAGGAGGTCTGGTTATCCGCATTCACCGGTGTATCGGTCACATCCGGTATCGTTGCAAGGAGATCGATGGTCCCGTAGGGCAAGGTCGTGGACTCGTTTTTGATGGCAACACCATTGGAATAGACCGTAACGGTCAGCCGGTCCCCGGACCCGTCGTTCTTGCTGACCGTTGCCGTGACAATTCCGTTATTCCGCAGGATCGGGTAGAACTGGTCGCCGGTATTTGGCTTTACCTGTTTGGTTCCCGTAAGCGGCAGCTGGTTGCCGGGAACCCCGACCGCTCCCGAATAATACTGGTCGTAGATTATCTCGACCCAGACCCCGGACTGCGGGATGAGTTTTGGCGTGGGAGTGGGAACGGGTTGTCGCGGTCGGGACCGGCGTGGGCCGTCGGGACCGGTGTCGGGGTAGGCGTCGGGGTAAACATACCCATGATCCCTTCGGAGCTTTGTCCGCCTTTGATAAGAACCGCACCGAGAAGGACGGCGACGATAACCGCTGCCGCCGCAATTGCGATGTACATCGTCCTTTTCCCACCGGACGGCGACGGGGACTCCTGGTTGCCCGTTGCCTGCGGAGGGGCATCCGGTGCTCCGCTCTCCTTTCGTAAATCGAGCACGATCTTCTTTGCCCGCTTTGCATGCTCGTATCCCGGGTCGATTGCAAGCGCCTTTTCTATGGACCGGAGCGCCTCGTCGTATTTGCCCAGCTGGACAAGGGCGAGCCCCCGGTTGTTCCAGACCTCCGCCATGGCCGGATCGATGGCGCCCGCTTTGTCGAATGCGGCGACAGCGCGCCGATACTCCCCCTTCTCGAACAGGGCGACACCTTCGGAGAACCATTTCTGAGCGTCATCCATGATAATATACAAAAAACCTTCCCGGCATATAGCGGTTCCTGATTTCTGCATGCCGCAGCGCTTCCCGACAGTAAAAATGCAGGATCCCGGCCCTTAAACCAATACTTTTCATAAGGTCAGACACTTAGTTCATCTCATGGTTCCTGAGGAGACCCTCATCTCGGTACGGATCCCGACCAGCCTTGTCGAGAAGCTGGATGCGATCGCGCTGCGGAATTATACCAGCCGCGAGGAAGTCATCACCGATGCCTGTGCATATTATTGCCAGTTCCACGACATGAAGGACGAGCGGTTCCCGGAAACGATGCGCAGCGTATTTTTCAACCTTGCCCGTCACGACGAGGAATTCCGGACACTGCTCCGCCAGGTGGTAAAGGATAACCCGGCGGTCGACCAGAACAATTCAAAATAACCGGTATTTTAAAAATCTCCCCGGGACCCGGCCCGGATGGCCGGGGCGTTCCCCCCCTGTAAATTACCATGTCCGCCTGCTCTTTACTGTTCAGATACAGCCTTATTCTCCTTGCCACCTGTCTCCTTCTTCCCGCCGTTACCGCAGATACCGCACCACTCTGGACCGTGCAGGCACCTGCCGGGGACGAATTTTCCACGGTTGCCATGTCCGGGGACGGATCGATCGTTGTCGGAGGCGGCGACCGGCTGGTCGCGGTTACGGGCACCGGGGAAAAACTCTGGTCCGGCTGGTCCGGGAGCGAACTCTGCATCAGCAGGGACGGCAGGTACCTTGTCACGTCCCAGGGAAACACAGTCAGGCTTTTTTCCCGGGAGGGAATCATGCTCTGGGACCAGTCGATTGGCACCACGGTTACTGCCATCGACATAACCCCGGATGCCGCCATTGTTGCTGCCGGCGGGGGATCCTACGTGCAGTCCTGGTACAATTCCGGTGTCGGTCTCGGGACGAATAAAACGGAGACGGTGCAGGATCTCAAAATCTCCCCGGCAAAAGACCAGATTGTGGTCGGTACCACAAAGGCCCTGCGCGGGTTCAACCTGAGTTATGTCCCGTTCTGGGAGGACGAGGATGTTGCTCCCTCTGCGGTAGCGATCTCGGGAGACGGGAACAGTATCGTAGTCCCGAACGGCAACCATCTCCGGATGTATCATGGCAGCGGAACCCTGCTCTGGGACCGTTCGTTTTCGGGCGGCAGTATCCTCGCGCTTGCATACTCCACGGACGGTTCGACCATCGTTGCCGGACGGGAAGATGGTTCGGTCATTGCAGTGGACCGCGCCGGCAACCTCCTCTGGAAGGCAACGGCCGGCCAGTGGGTGACCAGCGTTGCTGTTTCGGACAACGGCTCTGTCATCGCAACCGGGAGCATCGATCGCCAGGTCCGGGTATTCAGCCGGGCGGGAGTCCTGCTCGGGAACGGTACAACAGAGAATGCAGTTACTTCGCGGTCGGTTGCGGTGAGCGGGGAAGGAGCGCTGATTGTGGCCGCGGACAGCGCCCGGATCTATGCGTTCGCACCGGCGCAGTTTGCGGCAAACGCGACCGTTTCGCAGACAACGGCGACAGTACCGGAAACCCCGGTTACCGTAACGACCGCTGTAGTGCGGAATACGGCAAACCCGACAACTGCCCGGACCGCTTCCGATGCAGGGCAGGTTCTTACGGCAACCACGGCACCTGCGTCAGTGGGGACCAGCGTCCCGGCAGATCTCCCATGGATCCTCGTCCCGGTCGCATTTTTCCTTATTGCGCTTGCAGGGAAACGGAAAACCTGAGAAACCGTTGTCGGGGGATACCCTTAAACGCCGTCCCCTCAAAAAATGGATCCGGTGAATCTGTTATGGCCAAGGTTACTGTCGGCCCGATGTCGTACATGAATGTAATGCCCACCGTCCTCGTGGGCGCGAACGTGAAAGGAAAACCCAACTACATGGCCGTTGCATGGGCTACGGTTGCCTGCATGGCGCCGCCGATGGTCTGCGTTGCGCTCAACAAGGAGCGGTACACGGTGCAGGGCATCGAGGAGAACCGAACATTCTCCGTGAACATCCCGTCCGCCGCACAGGTGGTCGAGGCCGATCACTGCGGCCTTGTCTCCGGGAAAAAAACTGACAAGTCAACGGTCTTTGCCACCAGGTACGGCAAGCTCAAAACGGCTCCGCTTGCCGATGAATGCCCGGTCAACATCGAATGCAAATTGTTTACCGCGGTGGACTGCGGGAGCCACCGGCTCTACATCGGCGAGGTCGCCGAGATCCATGCGGAGAAGTCCTGTCTCACCGACGGGAAACCTGACATCGCAAAGGTCCAGCCCATTGTCTACGCACAGGCCACCTATTACGGTGTGGGTAAAGAGATTGCAAAGGCGTTCTCTGCCGGTAAAAAATACCAGAAAAGATAATTCTGTATTCTTTCTCAAAACCTTTTTTCGCTTGCTGACGGAGATTTGGTTCTCCCGTTCCCTGTGGATCGGTTATTTCCGGGCTCGTTACCGGTCAATCCGCCAGACCATCAGTGCCAGGAACATCTCGTTCTCAAACCGGCAGTTCCCGTCGACCGCAGTCATTTTGTAATACGCCCGGATCTTCCGTTTCGCGGCATCGGTCACGTGCTGGTCGTGGCTGAGGATATCGATCGCATGGTCCGCAGCTTCGGACCACGGAAGGTCCTCGGCCCATTTCCGGCCGGTGATCTTTATTGCCGGCCGATGGCCTTTCAGGTACAGGTACATGAAGGGAAAGACCATGCCCATGGCCGACCGACGGGGGCCCGGCGACCTGCTGATGTTCTTTAGGAGATCCTGCGTCACCGGGGCTCCGGTGCCGGGCAGGGAACCGATATAGAAACAGTGCTTTTTCGAGCAGGCCATCATCCGCTCGAACGTCTCTGCATCCTTGATCGCCGGTGTCATGGAACCAATAACGAGGTCGAACTTCCCCCGGAGCCCGAGTTCGTCGATGTCTGCGTTCCACCACGAGCACTCGATCGTTTTCACCGGCAGGTCTTCCTTTTCTGCTACCTCCCGGAGCCGGGCGAGCATGCCGGAGGAGATGTCGACGCCGGTCACCTCAGCCCCGGCCCGGGCGAGGGGGAGCGAAAGGGAGCCCGGCCCGCATCCGATATCGAGAATTTTTGCACCCTTGACGCGGACGCCGTTTTCTTCCAAGAACCCGATGTTGTCCTGGCTGCGCTTCCGGCTTTTCGGGGAATGGATCTTCTTTGCAAAATCGCCTGACCGTTTGTTCCAGAACGTGGCAAGTTCTGTCTCGGTCATCTGCTCCGACAGGGGATTTGAGGTCTGCCAGCAGTTCGTCCAGTACTTCAGGTTCGCACCCTGCTGGTCCTGCATGTCTTTTTTCATGTTCGTTCCCTTCTTACCGGTTGGTGTCATGGGTGTATGAGGGAGGTACCGGTATAATTCCGTTTGACAATTCCCTTTATTAAACGCAGCAGGTTTATTTTTAAACCAGACCGGCCCCGTGCATACCGAAGGTAAAAAGTGCCGGCTCAGCAGTTCACATGCAGGATTGCAACAAAAGACCGGGTCTCCTCTGCCATCATATCGATTACCACGGGAGTCGGACGGATCACGGCCTGTAACTGCACCAGGATCTCGCGGGCTTCGCACGTAACCGGCAGGCCGCCGTACTGACCGGTCCCGATATAGACTATCTCCGGGCACTCTGCGGCGATAAACCTGAGTTCGTCACCAATAAGCGGAGTGTGGCCATAGGTCTTTTTGAATTTCTTTGCCGCCTTTTTCGGCCGTTTTGTCACGCTCCGATCGGCATGTACGATCACATCGTGGTCGTATCTGACCCGGTCAATCTCCACCCAGCCGTTTCTGGTCTTAATGGTCCTCTCACCGGACAAGCGGTATTTTCCCGAAAGCATTTGGAGCTTTCCGACGGATGAGACAATAGGACGCTATAGCCCTACGGGATCCGGTGAAGACCTAGTAAGGAGAAGAAAAATGAGAGAAACACCTGACGCTGCCGGGTCACTTACTTGCTCACCCGGCGGAACCGGAGCGAGTTGATCCAGCCAAAGACCCCGGTTGCCCGCCTTTCGGGAAAGACGCCTTCTGCAACCGACTTGACCTCCTCGATCGAATAGAATGCCCGGGGGTGGAACTGCTTGACGATGGCGACAACGTTGTTGAGATCCTTTCTCTTGATGATGGTAAAAACCATTTTAACCGGCCCGGTCTTTCCTTCCCCGTTCATCACGGTTACCCCGTAATCATGGGCCCGGAGGTACCGGATGAGATCCGAGGGCTCCTCCTTGGTGATGATCCGGACACTGGTAAGGCCAAGGGAGAGTTTCTCCTCGATCGCCATCCCAATAAATGTCCCGGTGGCAAACCCCGCCCCGTAAGCGATGTAGCAGACGACATTCGTGAGGTTATTCATGACCTGGCCTATGGCCACAAGCCAGATGATCACCTCGAAAAAACCGATAACCGATGGGAGGTACTTGATCCCCTTGGACATGAAGATGACCCTGACGGTATCCATGCTCATATCGCAGATGCGGGCGCCGAAGATCAGGAGGGGCACTACTACGTACGTGAACAGGCCCGAGGAAAAGAATGGTTCGACCATGATACCGTCACTCCTTTATCGGGAGTATACCCGTACCTGTATTTCTCCGTGAGCGTATCAATAATTGGCCCGTGGCAGCAAAAGAGACAGTAACACCCGGTATTCAGGCAGGAACGCCAGTATCCAAGCGGATTTTTATCAGAAGCGGGAAACCGTCGGGATTTTACCAGCAAAACATTTATCTGATGGGACAGAGGAAATGCAGAGATAATCATATGCCGGAGGTGCATGCCCGATGCTCGCAGACCATATCTACCTGTCCCTGGTGATCCCGCAGGGTGAGCGGTTCATCCTGGCAGCTGGCCTTTTAGTCCTGGCCCTGATCATCTCGTACCTGATGGTAAAGGCTATCCTCCTCTCTGCGGAGACCGAATCGGATTCGTAACCGGTTGCAGTACCCTCTTTTGGTCTAAAAAAGTTCAGGACGTAAGCCCGGAGCCGGCGGATATAGGCCCGGGCCCAGAAGTACGCTACAACACTCCCGAGGATATCGCCGACAACCATCCCCCACCAGATCCCGTGCTCCCCGTAGCCCAGTGCAATCCCGAGAAGCCAGGCAAAGAGTGCGATGAAGACCAGTTCGCGCAGGGCTGTTATCGCAAGCGATGTCAGGCCCTTGCCCACAGCCCTGGAAGATCGAGCCCGACATCATGCCCGGCGGAACGAACGGGTAAAAGAGGCACATGAGCCCGATAAAGGCGGCAATCGTCGGGGCAAGGTATGCCGTCTCCGGCGAATAGGTAAAGACCGTGGCAATCTGCGATGAAAAAGACCCACGTGATCGCGCTCGTGCACAGGGCGATTGCGAGTCCGAACAGGATCGAGAAGTGGTGGATGACCGGCAGCTTGTCGTAGTGACGGCCCCCGTATGCCGCTCCGGAGACCGAGACAACAGCCATTGCAATACCGACGAGCGGGATGATGGCAAACATTACCAGGCGCCAGCCGGCGGTGTAGACCGCAACCGCATCGGTTCCTGCGGTCATCACGAGCATACCGTTTATCAGGATGGCAAGGATCGACATCATAAAAAACTCCGTGCTCGCCGGGAGCCCTACGCCGAGGATCCCGCGGATTGTTGCATGGTCCCAGGAAAAACCCTTCCACGAGAGCGAAACGTAGGTGTCCTTTCTGACAAAGAACCAGTACAGGAGCACGACAGCTACCATGACCTGCGAGACGATCATACCCCATGCAGCACCGGCGATACCCATGCCCGCCCAGTAAATCAGGATCGGGTCGAGGATCATGTTGAGGACGGACGATGCGCCAAAGACGTACATGGTCCGCTTCATAGTCCCCCTCGGCACGGAGGATGGAGGCGAGCATGCTCGTGACAAGGATGAGGATCGTCCCTGCAAAGACGATATTACCGTAGTCGAGGGCAAGACCCAGGGTATCCCCCGCGCCAAACAGCATCAGGATTGGATCGGCAAAGAAGGAGCAGGAGTACGGTCGTGACAACCGAGATCGCCACCATCAGGAGAAGTGAGTGGACGGCGGCCCTGTTTGCACCGGCATGGTCCCCGGCCCCAATCCTTCGTGCGATAAGCGATGTGGCCCCGGCCCCAAGACCGTTCCCGAGGCCGACAAGCACCATAAAGAGGGGCGTAACAAAACCAACTGCGGCAAGCGCGTCCGCTCCCAGGCCGGCGACCCAGATTGCATTGACGAGATTGTACGTGGACATCAGGAGCATGACGACGATCATGGGCCCTGATAGTTTCACGATCGCCTTTTTGGGGATCTCCGGTCAGCAGGGCAACGCCAAGGGTTGCAGGGCCGTTAAGGGGGCTTTTATTGTCTGAGGGGAGTTCGTGTTCGTCCGGCATTTAGTCCGCCTCCATTTTCTCTAACGTATCGCGGCAGGTCAGGGCGACAGATTCTGCCAGGAGGGAAAACTTCTCACGATCAGCCGGGGAAAGGCGTGAACAGGCAAGTTCTTCCCATTCACGGTCGATCCGAAGGAGTTCCGGGGCTATTGCTTCGCCTTTTTTGGTGAGAAAGAGCCGGACGGCCCGCCGGTTCCCGGGATCGGTGATACGACGAACGTAACCTGCCCCGACAAGTTTTGCAACGCTTCCGGGCAACGGCTCCCTTATCGATATGGAGGTGCCGGGCCAGCGTGTCCTGCATTATATTCTGCCGTACAACGAGGGTGATGAGGACCGGGAACTGGCCGGCGGAAAGCCCGAAGGGGCGGAGCCGCTCGTTGAGGAGTACAAACTGTGTCCTGCTGATGATCGAGATCATGGCCCCGAGCGGCAGGCGGGGCGTGCAGGGTTCTGTAATATCTGGCACCTTATCTCATGCGCAGAGAACAGGGATAAAGGTTGTCACGGCAACAATTTAAAAGAGGGATGCTTAAAATCCCGATCTTTGCCCAAGCGATCAGATGTATTCCCTTAATTTGCGGGCAAGGGTGAGTTTCTGTTTGATCTCGTTCTCTTTATCTACCCGGATAGCATCGGCGATCTGATCGATGGGGCGGGAAAGGCGGACCACGTTCTGGGGCCTGCCAATGGATTCGGTCTTCTCCAGCCGTGTGACAATCCAGTCCCGTTCCTTGAGGTACTGGAGCGCAATGCTTACTTCGGGCTGCCGCAGGTCTGCCCCGCGCTCGATATCACGAGAGGTCGCCTCAGGGGCATTTGCAAGATAAACGAGGACTTTTGAGACGGTCCGGGGGATCCCGATGCCGATGAGGAGTTTAACAAACGCTTCTTCCTTCTCGGTAAAAACCTGAACTTTCCTGCCGGACAATTGTATCGTCTCTCCTTAACAAACAAACTGTGTAAATTACACGTTACACCGGGAGCGGTATAAGTATTGTGATATAATGACGCCGGGGATTCAGGATATCCGCACAATCTTTACCTGGATCTTGTCGCCCTGCTTTTTGATCTCCACATTGATCTGCTTGTCTTTGTAGGCAACCTTGTGGATGCCATACTTGCCAGAGGCAATAAGTTTCTGGAGTTTTGCCATGTCGGCCCGGGGCATGCGCCGGAAATCGTCATCGACATAGACAATCGTTGTCATCGCTCATGTTCTCCTGGCGCCACGACCGGGTGACGCCCGTAAATTTACCATTAAACCCCGCAAGCGTATCAACTTTCCCGCGGTACATGCAGTATTTCTGCCGGTTCCCCGTATTCATCCCCGGTTTGTGGATTAAGCGGCATATGGGGGGTTTTTTGAGGGAAGCATTAAATACCGTATCCCTGCATATCCCTATGTGATACTAGTATGAGCAGGGAGAAGATCAAGGTTCCGGGTAATGTGTATGAAGAGCTTGTTGCTCTTGAGCACGAAATACACTTTACGCTGGACACAACAGGACACGGTAAAAAAGGCAGAAGACCGTGGATACATGGCAGCGGCAAACTGGATCCGACAGAATGAAAATGCATACAAGGTGGGATTCTCCTGGGGATTTGAACCCATGGCAGAGGAAGCCCAGCCGATGATCCGCGACGTACCGGAGAGGAGCGAACCGGTTCAGCGGAGGACGGTCACCCATCCCCCGCCAATCCAGGCGACCCGGCCGGAACCGCAGCCCATCCGCTCCCCGGTAAGGAAAACAACCGGCAAGTCCTCGTCAGGAAACAGCACCGGAATTATTGCCGGGATCAAGAAGTGGATTGACAAATATTTCTGATCTTTCTCCATCCTTTTTCGGCTGCCGGTATAGGGGAGCCATTTTTCGCGATCTTCGCGGTAACCTGGGGTTATCCCTGCACTGACGGGTTATCCGGATTGCAGCATCCGGTATGCAGATGATACGGTACAAAGACTCATCTGGGACTGCCGGAAAATACTATTATCCGGGAATTACGATCGTTATGGCACGCGACCTCACAGAGAAGGACATCGACATCCTCAAAAAACTCGCCCCGGAATGCGGGGATCTCACCTGCGGGGGATCCGGGCACATGTTCCACGCGATCCTGCCGCCGGTCTCGAACCACTTTGCAGAGAATGCAGACGATTTTGCCGAACGGATCGGCCGGCTTTCAGACGAGGAACTTTCCTATATCACGGAGAAGATCTTTACCGGCGAAGAGGGGCTCAGATGCGTAGCGGTGGAAGACGCCGAAGCGCTGGTGAAACTCATCCACGACCGGATCTCGCCGGAAATGGCCAAAAAGGTGATCGCAGCCTACGAGTCCGGCGGCGAATGCGAGCGCTAAACCGGGATAACCGGTTATTATTCGTATGGACAGACGATACGGCATCCCTGGTTGCAGCACTGGACTCCCCGAACAGGTAAAAACCCGGAGGAGATGCAGTTCTCCGGCTGGGGAAATCCGGCAGTTCCGATGCAGTCGGGCCGCTCATCCGGATGCTCTCCGACAGGCACCATGACGTCCGTACAGAAGCTGCGGCAGCACTCGGGAAGCTGGACGACGACCAGGGCAGTCCCGGCCCTCATCGAGGCCCTTACCGACAGCGAATCCGGATGTGCGGGCCGGGGCAGTCTCTTCTCTCGGGCGGCTGAAAGACCGGCGGGCGACCCTCCCCTCGCCCGCTGCCTGGAAGATACGGACGACCGGATCCGGGCAGGGGCAGCAGAGGTTCTCGGGAAACTGGGCGATCCCCGTGCTGCCGGGCCGCTTGAACGGGTTGCCCGAAACGACCCGTTCTCCGATGTCAGGGATGCAGCAGAGCGGGCCCTTGTCACGGATCCGAAAAAAGAGCCTGAACCCGGTTTACTGATCTGATCCCCGCGATATTTTTGGTATTGTCGGCATACGCGGGACTCAAATACCAGTACTGCCCATTGTGGAATACGGGGAATACGATGCCGGGAATCATCGAAGCCGACGACCTGACCAAGGCTTATAACGACACGGTTGCCGTAAACCACATCCGGTTCTCGGTGCAAAAGGGTGAGGTCTTCGGGATGCTCGGGCCAAACGGCGCCGGGAAAACAACGACCATGCGGATGATCGAGTGCGTTTCTCCCCGGACTTCGGGAACGCTTACGGTCTTTGGTCTCGACCCGGACAAAAATCCCGCAGAGATCAAGCAGAAGATCGGTGTAGTCCCACAGGAATCAAACCTCGACCCGGACTTCTCGTGCGAGGGAAACCTGCTCACTTATGCCCGGTATTTCGACATACCACCGGAAGAAGCCAAAAAACGGGCAGAGTCGCTCCTTTCGTTTGTTGCCCTCACGGAGAAAACGGGATGTATCTGTCGACAAGCTCTCCGGGGGCATGAAGCGGCGGCTCATCCTCGCCCGGGCGCTCATCAATACTCCCGATCTCCTCATCCTCGACGAGCCCACGATCGGTCTCGACCCCCAGGCCCGGCACCTGATCTGGGAGCGGCTCCGCCACCTCAGGGCTGAAGGGAAGACTATCGTGCTCACGACCCATTACCTGGACGAGGCTGCCCGGCTCTGCGACCGGCTCGTGATCATGGACAACGGGGTGTTCCTTGCCGAGGGCTCTCCCGTCGGGCTCGTGCAGGAATATGCAGGGAGCGGGATCGTAGAAGCGGATAACACACCCGAGGTCGTTGCCTGCCTTACCGGTGCCGGCATTCCCTACGAGATCGCCGGCGACCAGGTACAGGTCACAACGGGAGATCCACGGGAAGCGGCAAAAATCCTGCTCGACCGGTGCCATACCAGCCGGGTGATCACCCGCCCGGCAACGCTCGAAGACGTATTTTTAAAACTGACCGGGAGGAACCTGCGTGAGTAAAATGCCGTCCCTTCTCTCGTTTCCCCGGGTCAGCCGGCGTGCAGTCACGGTCTGGAGACGCAACCTCGACGTCTTCTGCAAAACCTGGAAGGTGAACTTTTTCCCGCCTTTCATCGAAGCCCTGCTTTATCTCTTTGCAATCGGCCTTGGGATCGGCTCCTACGTGGGGCTGATGGACGGCGTGCCGTATGTTGTTTATATCGCACCAGCGATCCTCGCCATCTCTGCGATGAACTCCGCGTTTTTTGAGTGCACCTACGGTTCGTACGTGCGGATGTATTACCAGAAAAGCTTCGATGCGATCATCGCAACGCCGCTCTCGATCGAGGACGTGATCGCCGGCGAACTCCTCTGGGGAGCAACCAGAAGTGTCATCTCGGTCTCGATCATGCTCCCGGTGCTCGTCGCCTTCAGCGTTGTCTCGCTTCCGTTCTCGCTCCTTGCCGTCCCGCTCGCGTTTGTTGCCGGGCTCCTGTTTGCCGGGATTGCGATGTGCTTTACCGCGGTCACCCCGGGTATCGACACGCTCAATTACCCATCGTTTCTTTTTATCACGCCTATGATGCTCTTTTCCGGGACGTTCTTCCCGCTCTCGGTCATGCCGGCAGCCCTCCAGTACATCGCTTTGGCGGTCTTTCCCCTCACCCACCTGGTATTGCTCATGCGGATGGCAACGCTTGCTGCCATCGGGCCCCTCGTCCTGCCCAGTATCCTCTGGATCCTTGCCGCAACTGTGTTCTTCTGGGCGGTTTCCATCAACCTGATGCGGCGCCGGCTGATTGTATAAACCGGGTTACCGGGCCCCGGCCCGTCCCTTCTTTCTCACGAGTACCGGGTATCCCGCCGCAGCATCAGGAGATCCCTTTGCAGCGGTCGTCCCGCATATCCCGAACGGCACTTCACCGCCAACAGCCCGGAGCGCTGCATCGAGCGTCCCGACTTCACATTCAAGATCCCCAAGGGAAAAATCCTTCTTTAGTTCGCAGAGAAGGATCCCGATCTCCTGCCCGGAGCGATGGCGGGGCAAGATCGGAGAGACTACCCGTCCCCAGCTCATGGAAACTGATTGCCGTCCGGTACACTTCGATGTACGAGACAAGGTCGCGGTAGAGCTCTTCCCGGTACGCCCGGCTGCCCTCAAGATCCGGTGCTGCAAGCTCCTGAGTGATGCGGTCGTACTCTTTCTGGAAGTCTTCTGGCAGGGTCACTCCTGCTGCAACTGCTTCCCTCAATACGGCACGCAGGGGGTACTGCGCGAAATACGGGGCGCCGGCCCGGTAGCGCCCGAAACTGCTGCGCTCCCCGGCGTGGCTGCGGGTTTCTGAAACAGCTGTACCATAGCGGTGCAGGCGGGACCGGATATCGTTGTATACAGGATCCATGGGAATACTCGGGGAGGGTTCTTATGAGCCGGGTAAAACGGGATTATCTGGCTGAAAAGGAAAATTCCTCCAGATATTGCCGGGCGTCCCATATATACCTTTGACATCCCCGATACGGCGGAAGTGCCGGTGAGTAGATCAAAAGAAATACTATCGATCACGCGAAAACAGGTGAAGATATCGCTATGAAGAACTTCCGCCAGCTGGTTTTTTTCTATCTCATCACTCTTGCCGGCCTTCTCTGGGCGGTATTTCTCCTCATGGATTCGGACTGGCTCTTCCCGGCGCTTGCGATGGCCGGGCTTATCATCGCCACCAATATTATCGTCCTTGTCCTCTGGTTCAAAAGCTAGCCGGGCACCCGGGTTACCCTGAACACGACCAGTGCTTCGCCTTCCACGGTTCTCTTGAAGCGACTTCCTTACATGAATAGCCATACCGATCGAACATGGCCAGCAGACCTCCGCGATACCGGTGAGCGCAGAGACAAGGAGTAGGATCCGTCCCTCGGGTGCTAAGAACTCCTCCGACACCATCGGCAAACCGCTCTATCACGTCCCTGTCCGGTCGCCCCTCCATCGAGCTGCATACTCCAGCCAGTCGTCGATCCGCTCCTCCGGTTGTGTCGGGAGATACGGAGGGTTGAAGAGGATCAGATCGAAGCTGCCCCGCAGGCCGGAGAAGAGGTCGCACCGGATTACATCGACACCCTGCTCCCGAGCACAGAACACTGCATGCGGGTTGATGTCGGTAGCTACGATATCGCAGTCCTGCACGAGCGCCGCCGCGATCCGGCCGGAAGCCGGTCCCGATCTCGAAGCACCCGGTCGCCAGACCGTACTTCCGCTTGTGCCGCACGGAGCAGCAGGAGGGTATCGGCCTCGGGCTGGTACACCTGTGCAGGATCGTAGGACATAGGTACTGATGGTGGGGCAAATGAGGGGAAAAAGGATCGCCCGTAACGACGGCAGGAGAAAGGACAATGGCGCAAAAATGACCCGGTTATAATAAACTCACCGGCAGTGTATAAGGGGAAAATGCAGTATTGTTGCCGCTTTCGTCCCGTACCCAGGAACCGCAGGAAAATTGTTCAGGAATAATGAAGGCAAAACGGGATCTCAAGGGTTCCAGTGAATCGGAAAACCCGAAAAAATCCGGATTATTTCCGACGAAGAGATTGTAAAATATCCAGAAAAATCCAGAAATTATTCAAAATTCGCTATCGTTGCAAAATCCTCTAAATACAGTTCTTCCGGCCTGCTTTTTAAGATCTCTTCGGGAAGTGCGGCAATGACCCGTTCCGTCCATTCCGGGTCAAGGATTCCCGATGACCCCTTGAGGCAGTTCCTCACGGTCTTTCTTCGGTGGGTAAAGAGCGCAAGGACTACCGCAGCATACCGTTTATTGTCGTTTACCCAGAAGATCGGCGGGCGGGGCACGACCTTTACCACCATCGAGTGGACCTGGGGTTTTGGTGAGAAACAGCTGGGCGGGAGGGTAAAGCACTTCTGGACGGTCGCATAGGTCTGGACCATGATGGAGAGCCGTCCGCAGTCCTTTGTACCGGCCTTTGCTGCCATACGCTCCGCAAACTCCTGCTGGTACATCAGGACTGCAACCGTAAAGCCGATCTCAAGAAGACGGAACGTGATCTTCGAGGACGCAGAATAGGGGAGATTCGAGACCACCATCTCAAAAGGAGGGAGCGGGCACTTTCGTAGCATCCCCATGCGTAACGGTCAGCCGCCCGTCGGCGATCTCGGAGGCGAAACGTTCGGCCAGCTCGTCGCAGAGCATCCCGTCCAGTTCCACCGCATGGACGGTTGCCCCCCGGTCGAGCAGGGCCCGGGTCAGGGCACCGTTCCCCGGCCCGATCTCGAGGACGACCTTTCCTTTGACATCCTCGGTATCCGCGATCCTCCCGATCGCGTTCTTGTCGATGAGGAAGTGCTGGTCGTGGCGGGCTTTCATTTCGTGGTGAAGAGGTGGTACTTGACGTCCTTGTCCTGGAGCTCTTCGAGGATCCGCGCCTCGATCATCTTCTCCGGGTGGGGGAGCGACTTGATCCGGGTGGAAATGTCAACAAAGCTCTCGAAGGGCTTACGGTTCCGGGATTCAAGCACCTCCCACATCAGTTTCTTCCCGATGCCCGGGAGGAGGATGGAGCATGTGGAGCTTCGGGCGTGATCGAGATCGCCCTGTTAAAGAACGTAACAAAGTCCGGTTCGCGTTCCTTTACAATCTGCTCGACCATAAAGGGCAGCTCGCCTTTGGCGGTTGGCGTCAGCTCGTCGTAGCTGATCCTGCGTTTCACGCGCTCGATCTTATCCCGCTCGGAATCGCCGATATAGACCTTGTCGTGGAGGTTGATCACAACGTTAGGTTTCGGGATCAGTTCGAGAAGCTTGAACTGCTCTACTCCGATTGCCTGAACGACCGGCTCACGCTTGAACTGGGGTCGCGGATCGTCCATGTGCCCTTTCATGAGCACGTCCAGTACGATCGCGTTGACCTCTTTTTTCTCGGCCTTCATGATGTGCACCTCAGAAGTGCGCCATGACCAGGTCGATAATATTGTCGATCTCTGCCGGTTCGAGCGTGTACCGCTCTTTTGCAAAGATCGCCCGAACCTCGTCGCGGCTCTTGGGCATGATATTTGCAATGCGGTAGGCGATCTCCGGCTTCATCTTCTCAAGCTTTAAGAGCTTGTCCACGAGTTCCTTGGACTTCTCGGGCGTGGTTTTAGAAAGCTGATTGGCATGATCCATGCTGCGCCGGAATTCAGTATGACATCTCCTTTTCCGCAGCTATCCGTTCTGCTTCCACGCCTAAAAGAGCTGCGCGGAGCTCGGGAAGTGTAACCTTCTCTTCGCTAAGTATAGCCTTTACTTTCATGCCAATCACCTAAACAATGGAATTACTTTTGTGCTTTTAGATGTTGCGGTCTGGCAATAACGGTCTTTTCCGCATTGCCGTCGCGAATGGAGAGCATCCATGCACGGCCGCGTTTGCCGATTACCGTGCCGGTAAGGCCGTGGAACCTGCGGTGGGGCATCCCCTTCTGGACGCTCGTGTTCACCACGATGTGAACCTTGTCCCCGACCTCGAACTGCTGGATCACGGAGGTGACCGGCGGCAGCCCGCGCTGTCTTAATTCCTTCTTGAACTTGTACCTTGTCTTCTTTCTGGGTCCGTTGTGGTGTGCCATAGTTATTCTCCCTCCTGTGGTCCTTCTACCTGCACGACATCCAGGCTGGTGACGTGTGCGGGCCGCTTCAGGATCTCGGCAAGACTCGGGATGGTCCTTCCCTGATCGCCTGATATGAGTTCTTTGATGTAGAGGCCGGCTTCGCCGAGGACTTCAAGGATGAACTTTCCGTCCTGTTCCCCCACGCACTCGATACCGAGGACTTTACGCTCCCGGATCTTATCTGCTCTCCGGTGGGCGACCCGTTCGGGCGTGCGCTGATGTATTGTGACGCCCGATAAGGCTTTCAGGGCATTTGCAAGCGTTTCCGCTGAAATCTGCCCCTCAACCTCGACCAGGATCCTGTATTTTTTATGCGCTTTACTTGATTTAAGGGTTTCCACCTCCGCACGGTCGCTCCAGTGCGAAAGCGCAACCGAGACGCGGCCATTGGCCGATTCGTTTATCGCCGCTTCGAGGGCGGAAAGCTCTACGCTCCGCTTTTTCGGGGCATCGACTTCGAGAATGAACGGACGACCGGTGCCGATGCAGCGGGCATCGATATCCTCCCTGCCCGCCCCGTGCAGCACGGCATTCTCCGCTGAGAACGCTTCCATGACCGGCCGACCGATCAGTTCCTCCACCGAGTCCGCATACTGCTTGCCGGTATAGTTGCACTTCTCGCAGCCGGCCCCGCGGCAGGCCCGACAGGGCCAGTGGGTCTGCGGGATGCCCCGCTCGAACTTCTGGTATCTCCCGTAGAAGAAGATTGCATTGACCAGGACTTCCACGTCCCCGGTTGACGGATCCAAGAGGACAGTGACATCGGGTTTCTTGAAATCGAACCGTCTTTGCCCGTGATGGCAGAGACGGCTTTACCCACCTCCCGGTTCACCTTCGGACTTGAACGGCTCCGGGTCGGTGAGGGCGAAGGTCGCTCCAGACCATCTCCTTCGTTCTCGGCAACAAGGGGCGGACCCGGCAGCCCACGAGGAAGGTAGCATATTCGTATCCTTCGAGCGCTTTCGCGACCTTCTGTGCCCATTCCGGGACTGCATCGAAGAAGTTGCCGCATATCCAGCAGGTGCCGGCAGGCTTCTCGTAGGGGATATTCAATTCAAGCGCCCGGGCGATCCGGAGCCCCCGACCCCGCTCATCGTTGGTGAGGCCATGCGAACGCTTCCCGAAGAACCGCCCGAGGCAGTGATCGCAGCATTCGCCATAGGCAAGGATCTTTTCTACCTGTTCGTTTAGTGCCATCCGTTCTTCCTCCGGTCGATCTCGTTTGAGATCACCGGTGATCGTGTGATCTGCATGCAGGCAGACCGGCCCGACCGAATACCGGGGAGCGTCTTTTGTGAGCGCCTCCTCGGCCTCGGTAAAGTTCTGGTGGTCGGAGAGCAGGAACGCTTCCGGCATCTCCTGCACGGTCCGGATATCGGTCCCCTTCTCGTCGAGCACCGCAAATGGGTGTTCGGCAAGAAGCCGGTCAAGCCCGCCGTTTCTCACAAACACCCCCGGTGCCTGCCTCGCGGAATTCGCTCCCGCAGGGAATTGCAAGCGCCTTTTTGATGAGCGCCCCGGCGACTCCGTTCATCGGGCGAGAGCGAACGGATTCCCATCTCCCTTAAAGAGCACCGTCTTAGGCCCTTTCGGTCCCCCGAGAAGGACAAGGAAACACTCCGCATCCCTCCGCAGATCGTGCGAGAGGAAGAGCGTGGCGTTCACGCACCGGCAGAGCACGTCCATACGTCCTGCCCCGGGGAGATCGTTTAAGGAAAAGTCCCCGTCCGTGCGGGCAAGGTGCCCGACAACCGCAAACGAGGCCATCTTACTGCATTCCCGAGAAGCGCTTCATTAAGCGCTGCATATTGAATTTCCCGCCGCTCCCCATGCCTTTGAGGCCCTTGAGGGTCTTGTGCATCATCTTGTAATATTTCAGAAGTTCCCGCACTTCCTCGGGAGCGCCGCCGGCGCCCCGGGCGATCCGCTGCATCCGGGAACTGTTGATGATGCCCGGGTCGTCGAGTTCCTTGGGGGTCATCGAGTCCATGATGATCCGGTACCGGACCATCTTCGTGCTCGTCACATCGTAGACTCCCTCGGGCAGGTTCATGTTCCCCATCGGGAGCATGTTCATGATCTGCTTTAACGGGCCCATCTTGTTCAAGGCTTCGAGCTGCTTGTACATGTCGCGGAGGGTGAAGTTGCCCTTCATCATCGCTTCCATGTCCACCTCTTCACCCAGCTGGGCTTCCTGGACCTTTTCGTAGAGCGCCTGGAGGTCGCCCATCCCGAGGAGCCGGGAGATGAAACCGTTTGCATCGAAGCGTTCGAGGTTCTCGATCGTCTCGCCTGCACCGATAAAGACGATCCCGCTCTTTGTCTCGGCAACGGCCGAAAGGGCGCCGCCGCCTTTTGCGGTCCCGTCCATTTTCGTGATGATCACGCCAGTCGATCCCGATCGCTTCGTGGAACCTTTTCGCCTGCTCGCTTGCCTGCTGGCCGAGCGCAGCATCGATCACGAGCCAGCGGTGGTTTGCTTTGGTGATCTTGTTTAAGTCGATGATCTCCTGGATGAGATCGGGTTCGAGGGCATGGCGCCCCTGGGTATCGACTAATGATGAACTTCCTGATCTTTTAGCGCGACAAGGCCCTCGGTAGTGATTTTGCGGGCATCGGTGGCCTTCGGATCGCCCATAGCAGGGCACGTTCACCTTCGCGCAAAGCGTGGATATCTGGTCGTAGGCACCGGGCCGGAAGGTATCGGCACAGATCACCCCGACCTTCATGCCCTTCTTCTGGAAGTAGCGGGCGATCTTTGCCGTGGTGGTGGTCTTGCCGCTCCCCTTGGAGCCCGGCCATCAAAATAACCTGTGGTTCGAGTTTTAAATCGGAAGTCGCGTATACGAGCCGGACAAGCTCCTGGTACACGATCCGGAGCACGTGCTCCCGGACATTGGTGTTTTTCGGGACTTCCTCGTCAAGCGAGCCGGGTGCGGATGGCTTTCGAGAGCTCCATCACGAGCTTGACGTTCACATCGGCCGCAAGGAGCGCACGCTGGAGGTTTTTTACCAGTTCGTCAACCGCTGCACGGTCGACAACGGCCTTGCCGGCGAGCTTTTTTAAGGCGTCCTTGAGCGAGTTGGAAAGCGTGTCCATCATGGTTATTTAGCTCCCGAGAAGTTCCTCGACCACCGCATCGGGGTCAAAGGGCATGATATCCTCGTATGCCTGGCCGGTCCCCAAAAGAGCAGGGGTTTTCCGATTGTATGGGCAATCGAGATCGCAGCCCCGCCCCGGGAGTCCATGTCGGCCTTGGTGAGCACGAATGGCATCGGCGCCAACGGTCTTGTCGAACTCTGCTGCCCGGACAACCGCGTCGTTTCCTGCCACCGCCTCGTCAACGTACACGATGAGGTCCGGGCTTCATCACGCGCCGGATCTTGTCGAGCTGGCTCATGAGGTTGGACTTGGTGTGGAACCTGCCTGCGGTATCCGCAAGCACCACATCGGTCTTGTGGGCGATGGCGTACTGCACGGTATCGAAGAGCACGGCCGAGGGGTCTGCACCGGTCTGGTGCTCGATCACCTTGATGCCGAGCCGTTCGGCATGCACGCCGATCTGCTCGATGGCACCGGCCCGGAAGGTGTCGCCGGCCCCGATCACGACCGAGAAACCCTGTTTCTTGAGATAGGCCCCGATCTTTGCAACAGTCGTGGTCTTTCCCGTACCGTTGACACCGGTAAAGAGGATTTTTACCGGCCGCTCGTGGCTCTTGATATACGCGGTCAGGTCAAAGCCCTTGCCGAGCACGTTCAACAGTGCGGACTTTAAGGCCCCGACCACGAGGGCATCGACCGACTCCCCAATCTTGCGGTGCTTCCCGACAAGGCTCTTTTTTACGTCCGCGATGATCGCATCGGTCACCGGGAGGGCGACGTCGCTCTCAAGAAGCGTCATCTCCAGCTCTTCGAGCGCTTCTGATACGTCCTTTTCAGAGACCACGAGCTCGCGGTCGATGATCAGGAGCCTGACCTTGTCGGTAAAGGTGGGGCCTGCCTGTGCAGGAGCCGCACCGGTAGGGGAAGGTGCGGGAGCGCCCTCTTTTTGCCCGGCCGCTGCCGGTGCCTGGGCTGTTGCTGCCGCCCCGATGCTGCCGCCAAGCCGGTTCCGTGCGGCGGCCAATCGTTCCTTAAGCCCGGAAAACATGAAATTGAATATCCTTAACGGGGGTTAGTCTTCGTCCTCGTCGTGATCGTGCTTGTGATCGTGGGTATGGACATGGCCGGCCGGGGCACCGGCTGCTGCCTGCGCCTGTGCATAGCCCTGCTCGAGGCGCTTTGCTATCTCGTTCATCTGGTTGCGGAGCTTGTCGAGCGCCTCTGCAACCTTCTTCTGGGAGGCTTCGAGCTCGGTGATCCGGTCTTTTAAGTATTCGACCGCTGCCGCATTGGGCTTTTCCACGATCACATCGGATCCGATGTTTAAGAGAACCTTGTCGGGCTCGACAATCTTTGCCCGGACGCTCGCCCCGCCGCCGACCTGGAGGAGGACCGTGCCGTCCCCGCCTTCCACGAGTGCCTGGAGCGACTCGATGGCGGCAAGCGCCTCCATCCGGCCGTTATCCATGAGCTCGAGCTGGTTTGCGAAGACCTCGGCCTGCTGGCCGTATTCCTTTAAGTAATACTGAAGCGTCTCGGCTTCACGCTGATCCATGGGTTGTGCTGCTGCCATGTAGTACCCCGGTAATGTCACAGATCATTGGATCTGGCTCTTGATATGTTTGTCCGTTTACGTGCATAAATACCCGGCCGCTGGATGAGCGGATCCGAAACTTCGGGGAAGGTACAAAAAAAGGAGAAAATCCTCACAGCTGGATAATCCGGCCCCCTTCGACCAGCGGGTAGGAATCGGTGATATTGAGGTATGCCGGGCGCTGCGAAGGTACGGTCCCGTTGATGAATACCCCGATATGGTAGTACTTGTGGGCGTCCGGCGGGACGGGCAGTTCGCTCTCGTAGTCGTGCCAGAGGGAGACAAACGTGTCACGGGGCACGGAGAGGCGCGAACCGATAACGGCCGGGTCTTCGAGGTACACGTTCTGGTCATCGAGCCCGATAATTACCATGTAGTGGCCGGTGCCCCAGGTATCCTCCCAGCTCTTGTTCGCGTCCCGGAACCGCTGCCCGTCGACGATAACCGGGACGCCCTGTTCGAGCGAGGCCCGGACCTCGTCGAGCGTTACGTTCTCGCGCCACTGTGCAGAAAAGCCGAGCTTTTCCGAGGCATTGACCATGTCCCAGGGATACGTCCCGTGGGAAGGGGTGGTGTTGAGCATCTCGATCAGGTTTGCTTCTACCGCAGAGAGCCCGTAATAGCCCAGCACGGCCTTAAACGATCCCGCCCCGCAGGACCAGGTCTGGGACTGCATGACATCGGGGACACCGGTGAGCATGACCGCATCCGCGCCGGGGCCCGGGGCACCGGATGAGGGAAGCGGCGGGTTGAGGACCACCATGATCCCCGCCGCGAGCAGGACTATAATGACAACGGCAAGAAAAAGGCCGGCATGAGAATGTTCCATATCCGTACTGTTGGATGAAGGGACATATGAGGGTTGCAGGAATGGTCTTTGTCCGGATGAGGGACAAAAACGCAATCCTCATCATATCATGGAAAAAACTCCATTTATGAGCGAACCCGCCACAGGCACAGCCCGATCCGGGTATACCCTGCTGATTTTGTCGATCTCGCTTGCCACGTTCATGGCCGCGCTTGACGGCACGATTGTAAACATCGCCCTTCCGACCATCTCGGAGGCGTTCAATGTCTCGACAACGACCGTGAGCTGGGTGGCTACCGCTTACCTGCTCGTGATGGCTGGCTGCGTGCTCGTCTTTGGGAAAGTCTCGGATATCATCGGATTCAAACGGGTCTTTTTAGTCGGGTTTGTCATCTTTACCCTCGGCTCGTTTGCCTGCGGGCTCCTTCCCGATCTCTTAAATTCCCTCAATATCCTGATCGCATCCCGGATGTTCCAGGCAATCGGCGGGGCGATGATCACTGCGATCGGGCCGGCGATGGTCACGGCATTCATCCCGATGGACCAGAAGGGAAAGGCCATGGGGATCGTAATGACCCTTGCCGCTCTCGGGACGGCACTCGGGCCGAGCATTGGCGGGGTGCTCGTCCAGTACCTGTCGTGGCACTGGATCTTCTTCATCAACGTGCCGATCGGGATCTTTGCGGTTCTTTTAGGGGCAAAAGTAATCCCAATGTCCGGGAGCGGAGGGAGCCTGGCCGGCTTCGACCGGACCGGGGCCCTGCTCGCGTTTACCGGCCTTGCCTCCCTGCTCTTTGTGGTCTCGGAAGGCGAGAGCATGGGCTGGACCTCGCCGATCATCCTCGGGCTCTCGGTGCTTACAATCCTCCTGCTCTCCGCGTTCGTGTGGCAGGAATGCCGGGCGGGCGATCCGCTCCTCGACCTCTCGCTCTTTAAGGACAAAAATTTCCTTGCTATAAACCTCCTGCTCTCGCTCGTCTTTTTCAGCTACGCGGGGATCAACTACCTCCTGCCGTTCTACTTAAAATACATCCGCGGCATCGACACCTCGACTGCGGGACTCATCCTGACGGCGCTCTCGGTTGCGATGATGATCGCCGGGTTCCTCTCCGGGCTGCTCTTTAACCGGGTGGGCCCGAAAAGGCTCTGTATCGCGGCAGGGCTCCTCCTTGTCGCGGGCTACTTCTGCATCATGCGGCTCCACGTGGATACGGCTCTCGTGTACGTGGTTGCCTGCCTGGTGTTGATCGGTCTCGGCCTCGGGTTCATGGTCACGCCGGCCTCGAACCTATCATGAATGCGGTGGCAAAAACAAAGCAGGGGATGGTCTCCAGCCTCACGAGCCTCGAACGGTTCGCCCCCCTGACACTCGGAATCGCCGTCTTCAACATGATCTTTTTGTGGGGGGTCACGACGATCGCCGCAAACCACGAGGTAACCCACCTGTCGCCGGTTGACATGCAGAAAACCGTGATCTCGGCGGGCTTTGACCTCGCGTTCCTCGGCTCGTTTGTGCTGGGGATTGTGATCCTTATTCTTGCGCTGGTCATCCGGCAGGAGATCCACCCCGATAATCTCGGGAAGGAGGATGAGATCGGGCCGGGGATGATCTGACCGTGCCCGAACTTCCAGCAGCAGCCCCGCATGAGAAGACCGGGACCATCCCGGTGAGCGGCGGGAACATCTGGTACCGGATCTGTGGTGCCGATCGTCCGGGGATCCCGCTCCTCGTGCTCCACGGCGGCCCGGGCGCACCGCACGATTACCTGACCCCGCTTGCGGCGCTGGCCGATACCCGGCCGGTGGTCTTCTACGACCAGCTGGGCTGTGGGAACTCGGATAAGGTAGCGGGCACGTCGCTTCTTACCGTGGAGCACTTCGCACGCGAACTCGGAGAGGTTCGGGCCGCCCTCGGTCTTGAACGAGTGTTCATCCTCGGCCAGTCCTGGGGGAGCATGCTTGCGGTGGACTACCTGCTCACGCAGAAGCCCGCCGGGGTGCAGGGCCTTGTCCTCTCCGGCCCCTGTCTCTCTGCGTCGCGCTGGGGTGCTGACCAGCGGGCGTACGTGGATCAACTTCCCGAACCGTCCCGCAGGGCAATCCTCGATAACGAAGCTGCCGGGACCTACACGGCACCGGAATACCAGGACGCACTCATGGAGTACTACCGGCTCCATGTCTGCCGGCTCGATCCATGGCCCGATCTCCTCATGAGGACATTTAACCGGCTGGCAGCGGACGTATACGGGTACATGTGGGGCCCGAGCGAGTTTACCATCACCGGGACGCTCGGCACGTACGACCGGGTGGCCCGGTTAAAGGAGATAACAGTCCCCGTCCTTTTCACCTGCGGGGATTATGACGAAGCCACCCCAAAGGCGACGGCGTGGTACCGGGACAACCTGCCCGGCTCGGAGATGATCGTGTTCGAAGGCGCTTCCCACGAGCACCACCTGGAGAAGAGAGGGGAGTATATTGCGGCGGTTCGGGCGTTTCTTGACCGGGCGGGGAGACGGGGATAGGAGCCTGCGGGGAAATAAGGGTTCGATCCACTTTCATAGCTCCGGATCCGGACCTGGGGGGAGGGGGGTGCCCCCCACCCCCCCACCTTCTTTTTTACAAAACGGGGGTACCCTCCCCCACCATCAGCCCAAAAACAACACCCCCTCTCAAAAATGATGACCCTGCCACATCGGGTTTTTCAGTCGGGGTTGCAAGTGAAATACCGGATCGGATTTTGGGGAGAATGTGCAGTTTTCACAGGTTTGGGGGGGGAGGGGGTGCCCCCTACCCCCCCCTCCCTCTTTTTTTCCAAAAGGGGGGCACCCTCCCCCCATGTGCCGGGCCCGGTGGGGGTACCCCCAGGAGATAGATATACTACATCTGTCCCTGTTGTGTTCCCTGCATCGACCCCTCCGTTGGCAATTACCGTCGGGCCAGTCTTTCCCCCCTCCGCCAGAGAAACCGGCGCAGCCTCCCTCATCTCAGTGGATTCCTCTCTCCACTCACGAAAATCAGCGCATTCTGATTTATCAGAAAAGTTATAATTACCATGAATGCGCAGATCCCTTTACTGAAGACGTATGGGGAAAAAACAGGAAATTCAGGTAAACGGCGATCTCGAAACCACAGTATGCAAATGCGGGCCGGATGCTACATGCAGGCTGGAGGCGGTCCTGTCAATTGACGAGCGGGGCCAGATGGTCCTCCCCAAGGACGTGCGTGAAAAGATGGGAATAACCAGCGGTGACAAGTTCGCACTCGTCAGCTGGGGAAAAAAACGGGAAGATCTGCTGCCTTGCCCTCACCAAAGTCGAAAATCTCAGCGGACAGGTGAAAAATCTCCTGGAACCGATGATCCAGGGACAGGAATAACGCCCGGCCCTCAGGTAACCACAGGAGAGAACACGACATGCCCGCCTTCGACCCCTCGCTCCTTGGCATTTTCATCTTCGGCCTTATTGCCGGCATCTGCCCGTGCAACAGCGTCCTGTGTCTCGGGCTCATCGGGTACCTCACGAGCGGCACGACAAAACTCTCCCTCTCCGCCATACTCAGGCTCGTCCTCGCGTTTACCCTCGGCACCATCCTCGTCCTCCTCCCGCTCGGCCTTGTTGCCGGATTCCTCGGCCACTACCTCCTCTTCTTAAACAGCACCATTGCCTGGTGCATTGGCGGCGTCCTCCTTATCCTCATGGGCTTCCAGCTCCTCCACCTCTACAAACCGCCCATCAAAAGCATCTTCTCGCGCCTGCGTGCCCCGGTCTCCTACACGGTCACCGGCGCCTTTCTCCTCGGCCTCTCCTTCGGGGCGATCACCATCGGAAGGGGAGCCCCCATGCTCATCGTTGTCCTCACCTATATCGCCCTCTCCCAGACCGCGGTGCAGGGCGTCCTTTCCATCCTTGTCTATGCCATCGGCATGAGCATCCCGCTCATCGTCATCAGCTCGATTGGCGGGGCGGTGGGAAAGACAATCAAGGAGAAGGCAAACGTCAGCGGCGAGCTTGCCGACCGGGTGATCGGGATCGCGATTATTGCAATCGGGGTGTATTTCCTGTACCTGGCGTTCGGGTAAGGCCCATCGGGAATATCAGGGACCGCGAAGGTAAGGGTACGGCACAGGCGAACCGCTGCACCAGAGAACAACTGAAATTCCGAAACTCCCGGTGAAGTTCACCGGGCGTTTGGGAAAAAAGAATTTACTCTTTAACCGGTGAAACACCGGAGATCTTGATGTAGCGCCGGGCAAGCTTGTGCTTGCTCCCGATGACCGCAAACGTGCGTTCCTGCGCCTGCTTCTCGTTGGGCGCTGCAATAACCTTCGTGTAGGGCATCCAGTCTTCGCCCATCAGGAAAGTGCCTTTCACTTCAAACTTCTGCTCTGCTGCCATGATACTCACTCCAGAAATCCAAATACGTCCTCGACCCTGCCGAGTTCGAACCCGCTCGTTGCGTTGCCGGCCATATATCCCGTATCGTTCACGAGAAGGCCGGTTCCAATTAGGCCGCTGCCCATGTTGATCGTCCCGGTCCCCACGGGGACTTTCGCGATCTCTTCTAACCGTGCGAGCTCCTGCGCAGTAGCCCGCGGGTGGACAATCACGCCCTTATTGGTCGCAACACCGGCCATGCCGACCGTCCGCACGCCCCCGAACGTCAGCGGGACAACCTCGACTTCGAGGAATGCGCCGATCTCCTCGGCGATCTTCTCGGGAAGGTCCGGGTGGACCACGGCAAAGGTATCGTTTGCCATGATCACGTTCCCCGCTGCGTTCATCGTGTCGGAAAGGAGCATGACCTTGCGGTGCTTCTTTAAGACCGCAAGTTCGGTCTCGGTAGCAAGCCCCGAGACCACGAGGCCCCGGCTGTTGCCTGCAACAAGCGAGCCCACGATCGAGCTGCCCTGGATCGTGGTCACTACGAGTTCCACGCCGAGCCCTTCACGGACTGCGTTCCGGAACTCTTCCGGTGCCTCCGGCGGAATCACCGCAATAGTCGCCTGCTACCCGGGCAAAAACCCCGATATTGGGGTCCCCGGCAAAGGTGGTCGTTCGCTCCATAGTTCTTACGATTCCGGGGCAAGTTCCGCCTGGACCTGCCCGTCCTCCATCTTCATGGCGCGGATCCGGATCTTTGACTGGCGGCTTTGAGCTGCCCCGGCTCCACACCTTCTCGTTGATGGTCTTGTCAAGCTTGACGTTCTCGGTCTTCATGTGCTTGGCAAGGTACCGGCGGATATCCTTGATAGCGCCGTTCGCCCGCTTCCACCGGGGCATCCTGCGTGCGTCCCGGAGCGGAATAATGTAGATGTGTTCCTGCAACTGGTCTGCCATGATCTCACACCTTCAGCGTGCTTCTGCGCCAGTTGCGTCTCTTCGGGTGCGAAACTACCGCCCGTTTTGTCCTGATCATCGCCCACTGGGGCACGCGCCGGTTCTGGTCGCATGCTTTCGCGAGGCGGATCTTCCTGCCTTTGCTGAGCTTGCTCATAATTAGCTTCTCCTTAATTGTTGTCCGGTTTTCTTCCTACCACAAGGGACTGCTCGTGGTGCGGGGGAAACAGGGCGGCCGGGTCTGCGCCGCGGGCACGAACAGCCGCCCTGATCTCTGACTCGTAATCGCCGTTTGGGATCGTCCCGGTCTCCCCGTACTCGACAAGGAAGAACCGGTCCACCAGCCGGTCGATCTCGGATCGCATATAGCCGAGAAGCGGGCGCACGTAACTGCTCCCGCTCCTGCCGCAGATGCTCTGCACCTGCGACCTCGTCAGCATCGGGACCCGGTCGTCGAACCGTGTCCCGTCGCCGACAACGGCATATTCACCGGCAAGGGTCTCGATGGCGGTCTGGTGGATGCGGTTGATGGCATCGTTCGGATACCCGCACGCAATCACCATTTCTGCCATCTCATCAGCCATTGCCCGGGGGAAATACCCGTTTTATCAACGGAAACCCCAGCGCCTGCGCGGCATGTTCTATTGAAGGGATTAAGCGGGCGCGGTCGAACACAAACGTGTTGAGCTCGACCTCGTAATACGTACCCAGCATTACTGCTGCAAGGGAACTATCCTTCCCGCCGCTGTAAAGCACTCCTGCTTTCATCACTTTCTGGTGATCGAGTAATCCCTTTTTGCCGGCGCAAGCTGCCGGAGCAGATCCTTTAAGCTGTGCATCGGTGATCTTCTGCTTGAGACGCCCGCTCTGGGCAAGCATCACAAGCTGCTGTTCCACGGCGCCGGCGAACTCCGGCTTTGTGAGCTTGATGGTGTTCAGGCGCTCCCGGGCATCGGGCTCGAGAACCTGCATGAGCACCATCTGCATCTGCTGCTTGAGACGCTGCTGCTGTTCGAGTTCCTCCTGCATGGCTGCCTGCTGGCCGGCCTGCTGCTGGAGTTGTGCCATCCTGCGTTTCCGGATTTCACTCAGCTCATCGTCTCCCATGGAAATGTCACCTGATAATTACTCTTCGGCTTCTTGCCTTCAGACTTCTCTTTATGGCCTTCGGCCTTTTCAGCCTTTTTGCCTTCGCCCTTCTTTGCTGCAGGCTTCTTCTCGCCCTTTGCATCGTCGGACTTGGCGGCCTTCTGGCCCTTGCCCTTCTTGCCTGCTTCGGCCTTCTTGGGCTCCTCGGCAACCGGCTTTACCCTTTTTGGGACCGGTGCCGGCGGGTGGGCGAGCACTTCCTTTGCCATGTTGTCCAGGAAAGACATGCCGGCAGGGGAAACCTTCCGTCCGGTCTTGTCGTGGATAATAAGGCCTGCAGCTTCGAGCTGCTGGAGAGCTTTTCTAAGAATCGAGCCGCTGCCCTTCCGGAAAGCATTCGGTTTCGAGCCGCGGTTCTTGCTCCCGCCATAGAAACTCCGCATCCGTTCGACACCCAGGGGGCCGTCGACGTAGACGCGTCTCAGCACTGCTGCTGCCCGGGTAAACCACCAGTCGGGGTCCTCGGGCGGCATCTCCTTATGTACCCCGGTCTTTGCAAAAGCAGCCCATGCCGGCGGCTTGATCTCCTGCCGCTTCTTGAGCTCTTCTGCAACCGACCTTATCAGGTGGTCGGCCGGGACATCATATACGGTTGTCATGACTAGTCCTCACTGTTCTTAAAATAAACAACAGTCTTAACTTATTGGGTAGCGAGGTTTTTATATATTTCTAGGTCGGGATTCCGACGCTGCCGGGGCTAAAACCGGCGAGAAAAACAGTTAATTTTTCCCTTTTTTGCCGCTTTGGGCAAGGACCATGGTCTTTCCCCGGACACTCACGAGCTCGGCCTTTGCAGCAGCAGCCACGGCTTCCGGGTCTACTTCGGTGTTCTGGAGCCACTTGACCTTGATGGTCTTGCGCTTCTTGAGCTGGGCAACGATCTCCTCGACCGTTGCTTCCGTACAGCCCTGCTTTCCTATCCAGACCGTAGGCTTGAGGTCCTGCATTGCGGGATCATTCTTTGTCGTCATGTCGTTTCTCCACCCGGTACCGGGTCGTTTTTTGCAGGACAGGCAGGTGACCGCCACGTGGCCCGGGTGCACCCGGACCCGCATGTTTGCCCCGGGCACGAGGTACCGGTAGCAGTGGTGGCAGTACCGGCGCCGGAACTCGGTATCGATCCGGACCCGCTCGCGCATCGCGATCTTCCTTGCTATCTCCACGTACCGGTCGCTGTACTCGGGGTGCTCGGGAAAGATCCGTTCGGCCTCGGCAAAAAGCACCGCAATGCGTTCGCGGGCGAGCGGTTTTCCCGGGGGGATGCGGCGTTTGTCCTTCATAGTCGGTAATGCCTGTCCTTACAGGGATGTCATACTATTGCCGCCCGGGATATTAAAGGGACGCGGACGGTCGGGAACAAGGAAATTTTAAAAAAAACTGGCCCGTATTACATCCGGACCCGGACTTTCCGGCCCTCGATGGTGAGTCGGTCCTCGCAGAAGAGGCGGACCGCCTCGGGGAGCGCAATGTGCTCCTGGATCAGGATGCGGTTTGCAAGCGTATCCTCGTCGTCGTCGTCCATCACCCGGACACAGCGCTGGAGGATGATCGGGCCGCCGTCGAGGCTCTCGTCCACGAAGTGCACGGTGCATCCGGCCACCTTGACCCCGTGCTTCCAGCGCCTGCCTCTGCTGCGTGGAGGCCGGTGAAACTGGGTAAGCAGCGCCGGGTGGATATTGATCATCTTCCCGGCATATTCCCGGACAATTGACGACCCGAGGATGCGCATGTACCCGGCGAGCACCACAAGGTCCGTCCTTGTCTCTTTGAGTGCGGCAAGGAGCGCCTGCTCATAGCGTTCCCGGGTTTCGTACGCACCGTAATCGACGACAACGACCGGGATCTTCGCGGCGGATGCCCGCTCGATTGCACAGGCCTTCGGGTTATCGGTGACAAGCGCCACGCATTGTGCAGGGATTCTCCCGCGCTCGAGCGCCCCGATGATGGCCTGGAAGTTCGATCCCCGTCCCGATGCAACGACAACTATCCGCTTTGTCATGGTACCTCACTTCTCTGCTTCGCGATCGTCCTTGTCCGCCGGCTCCGGGCGCACAACGCACTTGATCTTCACGATCCGGCGCCCGTGCATCTGCATCACGACAAGCGTGATCCTGCCGGCCTCGATCTCCACCTTCTCGCCCGGGTGCTGGGGGATATGCCCGAGCCGGTCAATTAAGAGGCCGCCCACGGTCTCGTAGGCTTCGCTTGTCGGAAGACCGATCTCCAGATCCTCGTTGATATCGTCGACCCACATCTGGGCGTCGAGGAGGTAGACCCCTTCGGCGATCTTCTGGACCTCCGGTTCCTCCTTGTCGTACTCGTCCCGGAGGTCGCCCACGATCTCTTCGAGGATGTCCTCGACAGGTCACGATCCCGACAAAACTGCTGTACTCGTCGATCACGATCGCGATCTGCACCCGGTGGACCTGGAGCTCCTTTAACAGGTCGTCGATCTTCTTTGTTTCGGGGACAAAGGTCGGGTCGTACATGATCTCTTTTATCGAGATGTCCTTCCTTTTCGACGCCATCGCGGAGAATACATCCTTTACGTTGAGGACGCCGGTGATGTTATCGAGCTGCTCGTGGTACACCGGGATCCGGGAGAAGCCGGTCTCGTTGAAGATCCGTATGGCCTCGGGGATAGCCGTGGTATCCTCCATGGCGATCACGTCCACGCGGGGCGTCATGATCTCGCGGGCGGTCGTGTCCCCGAATTCGAGCACCGAGTAGAGCATCTCCTTTTCGTCCTGTTCGATCGTGCCCTCTTCTTTCCCCACATCGATCCATTCCTTGATCTCTTCCTCGGTCACTGCGGGTTCGGCAGTATCCTTTCCCATACCGCGCGAAGGGTAGACCTTCTGGATGGCCCAGATGAGCGGTGAAAGAACGCGGGACAGGCCAAGGATGACGGGCGCTACCGCCCGGGGATAAGTATCCGAGGCGCGGGACGCATAGATCTTGGGGCCGATCTCGCCAAACATCAGGAGCACGACCGTGACCACCCCGGTCGCAATCCCGACACCGATACTCCCGAAAACACTGATCGCGATCGCGGTCGCAATCGCGGCAGCGGCGATATTGACGACGGTGTTCCCGATTAAGATGGTGATCAGGAAGTGGTCCGGGTTCTCCTTGAGTTTTGCGAGCGCCGCAGCTCCGGGACGGTTATCGTTGACGAGTGTCCTGACCTTCGCTTTCGTGATCGAGATCAGCGCAACTTCCGAACTCGAAAAAAAGGCGGAAAGGAGGATGCAGATAATAAAGAGCAGAAGATAAAAAAAGTCCTCAATCATCCTCTTTCACGCCGTGTAAAAACACGCCAGTACCTTGGTTCATAGTCTGTCTTACATCCAAACTATGGGGGACGTGATTTAATAAAACCAACGGACTGCGGCAGGCGGCAGCTTACGGGGCCATGCATTCGCGCATGAACGCGTTGTCCCGTGAGAGCACGGCGATCTTCTCAGAAGAGGTAACCGGCCGGCTGAAGTTGAGGTCGTCGATCTCGAGCATCAGCCCGCCACTATACCGGCGGTCGCGGAGCGCTGCGAGGATCCGCCCGATGACCGGGCTCCTGTCGAGAGGGAAATGGAGCCTCCCCTGCTCCGCCCGGCTGATGTGGACGTTTGCGAGCCGGTCGCCGCAGAGGTCGATATACTGCATCACGGTCTCCTCCGAGGCTGCAAGGGCATGGGAGGTGTCGAGCGTGAACTTCAGCCAGGGCTCGCGGTCGAGCACCTCGCGCATCCGCTCCGGGGTACAGATCAGGGAAGTTGAACCGCGGGCTCCATGTTCTCGATTCGCAACCGTTACCGAATCTTTTGTCGCCGCCTCGCGGAGCGTCCCGATATAGTGATCGAACCGGGCAAAGTCCGCATCGCCCGGCGGGACGTTTAGGCCGTCCTCCTCCCCGGGTGAACGGTGAGCACGGTCGCCCCGAGCTCCTGCGCCATCTCAAGGGACCGGACCGCCCACGCAACCGAGACCTCCGCAACGTCTGGGTTGATCGAGCAGGGGTTCAGGTCAAGGACCGGGGTATGGACGGTGAGCGTATGGATCCCGGGATGCGCCTCTTTTGCGGCGATCACTTCCGCGGCAGGCAGGTCGCGGAGCCAGAAGTGCGGGGTCTCCAGCCAGTACTCGACGCCCGTCGAGGCCCGATCTTGCGGCAAACGAGAAGATCTCTCTCGTGGTGTACTCGTGGAAGAACATACTCGAAATGCCATACGCCGTCATGATACTACTAATTGATAAACGGCGTGCAGCATAATATTTCCTTCATGGACTGGTTCTACCGCGACGAGCCCGAAAAAGAGCCGGAGACGGCCAGGGGCCCCGGCTGTTCAGACTGCCCCGCTCACGGTAGCCGAGGTCTCCGCCGGTCATCGAAGACCTCCTCGACGATTCCCGGCTCCAGGACATAAAAGTGCTCGGCGAGATCACGAATTACAAGCACCACGCCCGGGGCCACCGCTACTTCTCCCTCTCTGAGAAAGGCGGGGGGAGCACGGCTGCGGTGATCAAGTGCGTGATGTGGCGGTCGGACGCGGACCGGCTTGCCTTCGAACCGGAGGACGGGATGGAGGTGACGGTCACCGGTTCGGTCCGGGTCTATGCGCCGCACGGCTCCTACCAGCTTACAGGTGCAGTCGATGGCCCGGGGCGGGCTCGGGGAGAAAGTACCTGCTCGTGGAGAAGTGGAAAAAGGAGCTCGCAGGCCGAGGGCTGTTTTGCAACGGAACGGAAACGGGAGCTCCCGGCATTTCCCGCACGGGTGGGGGTCGTCACCTCAGAGACTGGCGCGGTGATCCACGATATCCGGACCTGTGATTGCGCGGAGATACCCGGTGGAGATCGTTATCTCCCCGACCGCCGTGCAGGGCGAGACTGCCCATGTTGAGATCGCCCGGGCGATTGAACGGGTCGCGGGACACGTCGATGTGGTGATCGTTGCCCGGGGCGGCGGGAGTTTCGAAGACCTCTTCCCCTTCAACCATCCCGATGTCGTGCGGGCGATTGCAGCCTGCCCGGTGCCGGTGGTCTCAGCGGTAGGCCACGAGGTGGACGTGACACTTGCCGACCTTGCGGCAGATATCCGGGCGCCCACCCCGTCCGCTGCGGCAGAGCTCGTGGTGCCGGACAGAAAAGACCTCCGGCTCGCGCTCCGCGACCTGCGCTGCCAGCTGGGAACTGCCCTGCTTGCAAAGGTCTCGCGGGCGCAGGACGACCTCGACGGCCTCAAAGACCGGCTCCGCCCACAGAGGTTTGCCAAAAAGATCGAAGAGAAACGGCAGGCCACGGCCGATCTCGCGGACCGGCTGGAGCGGGCGTTTGCCACCCGGTGCGAGCGGGAGCGGCTGGTGCTCGCGGGCTTACAGACTGCGCTTATAGGGAGGAGCCCGAAAGCGCTCCTTGCCCATGGCTACTGCGTTGCAGAAAAAGACGGCGTGCTTGTCACATCCGTGGATGCCCTCAAAACAGAAGATCGGCTCTCCCTGCGGTTTATCGACGGCAGGAGCCGGGTGATCGTGGAGCGTGTTGACCATGACGGAAACCTATGAAGAAAAGATCGAACAGCTGCGGCAGATTATCGCAAAGATCGAAGACGGATCGACAAGCCTCGACGAGAGCATGAAGCTCTACGAGCAGGGTGCGGCACTCGTAAAACAGTGCGAGACCCTGCTTGCAGAGGCCGAAGAGAAGATCACGACACTCAGCCGGGACGCGTGACCGTCAGGGTCACCGTCATTTCGGCGCCTGCCCTGAGCGCATCGATCAGTGCCCTCGGCAGGCTCGCCGCCACCTGATCGGAGCAGATCCCGATCGTCCGCCCGCAGGTAAACGTGCTCCGCCGCCAGACCATGTCGGTCGGGTGATTGAGTAAAAGGCCGTCTGCACCCCGCGATCGGATCACGGCCTCGACCCCGCCGGCCAAAAGCCGGGTCACGAGCACCGCATCGTCGTGGGCGAGGCACTCCTTAAATTCCGGGGAGAGCCCGGCGCATCCTTTGTCGGCACCGACACCGACGATGCAGTTGCCGTTCTCGGTGCAGGTGCTCCTCGCAGGTCACCTCGAATGTGGTCGGGTGCGTGCCGAGGACGAGCGGGTGGCCCCGGCAACGAATCGTTTCCTGCGCCTCCATGTTTTATCATGTGGGGGTGCCATTCATATTTTAATGTTTATCACCGTTTTGTGCCCTGTGTGCAACGAGGAGACCGAGCACGAGGTCATTTCCGAGTCCCGCGACCGCCTCGTCCGCTGCACCGTATGCGGGCACCACCACCATATCCCAAAAGAGAAAGAGCAAAAACCCCTTGTCGTAAAGACCATCATCTCCCGCGAAGCACGAATCCATCACCGGCAGCATCGAGTTCGATCCCGACTGACGAGTGCTCCGTAGGGCGACCACCTCGTGGCAGAGTACGGGGACGATGCCTACTGGAGTCGAGATCACCGCTATCGAATGCGGGGACAAGCGTCTCCAGCGGGCAAAGGTGAAGGATATCACAACGCTCTGGACCCGGACCATCGACCGGGTGGTCGTGAAGATCTCGATCCACGATGGGAGAAAGACCATCCCGCTCTACAAGGAATGCGACGGGGAGGAAGAGTTTGTCGTGGGCGGGAAGTACATCGTGGACAACAAGAAGTTTGTCATCTCCCACATCAAGCTGCGCGACGGGCCCCTGATGCGAAAGGATACCTGGAAGACCGTGGCGCACCGGATAAAGCGGATCTACGGTGTAAAAGGGTAAGGGGCATTGCCCGACATACCTGTTTTTTGGCATAGCACTTTTCTCCCGCCCGTACCCGGACACCCCGGGAAACGGGATCTTTTTTGCATATCTTAAAAGCGGTTGTTTCAGGTTCTCCATGAGATCGGGTCGGGACTATTTTCGTGCCCGACCCCCTCATCCAGCCCGGTTCGTTTTTGAGTACGATTTGGATGCAAAAACAGGGTTGCGTCAGTACCGGTTTATCCCGGTAAAACCGTATAATGAGATGCTTACCGGTCACTGGATGGAAGGGACACCCCAGCCCCTGCCCGTACACTAATTTTAGGTCAGACCCCCTGCATGGCAGGATAAATTCCGGAGCAAAATGACAGCAATTTTACGAAGATAAAATTGGGGAAAATACCGGAAACAGTGATGCAGGGGGTCTGACACAAAATAGGGAATATCAAGGGACTGTGCGGGTACGTACACGTAAGGAAATCCCGGATGTACGTTCACCAAAATATGAAGAATCGGTTACCCGCCGGTTCAGAGACCGTGTCCCTCTCCCGCAAATCGAGTTAAAAAGAGATTTTGTCCCGATGCTGGATCAGGACGATGCCTTATTGAGGGAGGTCACCGTTACATCGACCGACGGATACGAGAAATCAAGGGTGATATCATCGGCCGTCTTGTTGGTTACCTCGCCAAGGCGCATGTAATAGTCGCTCGTGGAGTTGCTGTATGCAGCATCAGGATTCGATGAAACCCCGAGGGCAAGGACACTGCCAACCTTCATCGCAGAGAAATTGACACTGTGCGCTTCGAGCTGCTCTGCCGTCCAGACCTGGCGTCATGGGCTTGCTTTCCTTCAAGGGAGATCGTTTTCTGGCCGTTTACCCTCATCCCGACAATCCCGTTGCTGATCGCATCGTATTCGTTCGCAAACAGGGCGAACTGGGTGGACCAGCCGGTTCCCTTCGCTGTACACCTGGACCGGGTATACCGACGATGCCGCAGACTGGTTCGCGGTTACGGTAAGCTGCTTTGAGTATAAGATATTCGAACCGGAACCAAGCGCCTGTTTATACACCTGGGCATCGGTGGTAACAAGGGGGTTGCCATGTGCATCGTTAAGGGTATAATCCACGACCGCGACATCGCCCGGTTTCACAACCGCAAGCGATGAGATCCAGCTCGATCCCATAGCGGAGATCACCATCATTGCGGCGACGACGACACAGAGGCCGACCGCAAGCACTTTTATCCAGAGCTTTTTTGATTTTTCTTCCTGCTTTTTCGTGCCCATTCCTACAATCCTCCTTATTATGTCCATGCCGAACGGTCATAAACTATTCTGATAGCCGATACTTCCGGTGCGCGACAGGCCTGTGACTACGGACCCGGGAGTGATGCAGGCCCGGTAAATTGCGATTCTTTATAAGTAATGAACACTAACTATAAGTTATCTCATCCATACCGGATGGGAATACCAGAAAAGGAGGGACAACAATGGCATGGAGAAAGTATCCGTTAGAATCAATGTGGCAGGAGATGGAAGATATGCGAGCGGAGATGGAGAACATGTTCTCCCAGATGCAGCGCGGCGGGAGAATGCTTCTCCCTGCCGGTGGAATGCATGACCGCATGTTGCCGGCGCTCCGCGGGGAATTCCGCGTAGACGTCCAGGAGCATGACGATGAAGTTGTCGTAATTGCGGATCTTCCGGGCATTGAAAAAGAGGATGTTACCATCCAGCTGGTAAACCCGCACACCCTTGAGATCTCCTGCGAGCGAAAAGGGCAGAACGAAGAAAAATCCAAAGACTACTACATGCGGGAACGGATGTACGGGACAATGCAGCGCATGGTCCTGCTCCCGACAGAAGTATCCCAGGACAATGCAAAGGCCAGCTTTAAAAACGGCGTGCTGGAAGTCCACCTCAAACGCACCACCGCCGCACCGGCCTCAAAGATCGAGATAGAATAAAGGACGTTTTCCTCCACCCGCTCTTTTTTTACCGATTCCTTTAAAGTAATACGCGCCGGAACCTGTACTGATGGACAAGAAAAAGGTCAAGGACTACATGACCTATGATGTCGTCAGCGTCGATCTTCACGGCACGGTCGAGTCGGTGATCGCGAAGATCCAGCAGACCAAGCACGACGGATTTCCTGTTGTGGACGGCGACTAAAGTCGTCGGGTACATTGCTGCACGCGACCTTCTCTTTGTAAAGGCCGGTGAGACGATAGAGCAGGCGATGTCCGGGGAACTGATTGTTGCCGATCCCGAGATGGACATCTCCGATGCGGCGCGGGTGATCTTCCGGAGGGGGATCCAGAAACTCCCCGTAGTTGACGAAAAAAACCACCTGCTCGGGATCATCTCGAACTCCGATGTGATCCGTTCCCAGATCGAACACGTCTCCCCGGAGAAAGTGTTCAATTTCATGACCACCTTAAAGAAACTCTACGGTGTCGACCCGACCCTTAACCGGGGCATCGTTCCCTATCAAGGACCTCCTCCCCACCCAGTCCAAGATCTACGAGGACGAGCTTGAGGGCAGGATCTACGAGATCAAAAAAGGCCTTGCCGAACCCATCATTGTCGTGAGACGCCCGGGCAGGACGATCCTCGTGGACGGCCATCACCGGGCCATTGCGGCAAAACGTCTCGGGATCACTGCGCTCGATGCCTATATTATCGAGATAAACGATGACATCGAACTCGGGATGGAGCGGACCGCAAACACGATGAACTTAAAAACACTCGACGACGTGCAGGTGCTGGACTATGCCCGCCACCCGCTCGTTGCAATCACGCAGCGGCTGGTAAAACGGCCGTAAAAATTATTTTATGATCCCTCGCACCGGAGATCGAACTTATCGTTTAAGATATGCTCTTTTACCACGGTATCGTCGCAGACAACGACCTCGGGCCAGACCCGGGTCTTTGAGTGGACGATGACCCGGTCACGCAGGACGACCCGGGGGCCGATCACCGTATCGTTCTCGATGCTGCACCCTTCGCCGACATGGGTGTCGTTGTCGATGATGCTTCCGGAGATAGTGGTGTTGGGCCCGATCACGGCCCGGTTATACAGGGATGACGAGAAGATCTTCGCGTTGTTTCGGATAATGCAACGCTCCCCGATGCTCGGTATAGGGGCCGATTAAAACGTTGTTTCCGATTCGTTGTCCCGGAAGCCAATCGCCACCGGCCCGATGACGCGGGTGTTCTTCCCGAGCGTAATGGAATCACCCAGCTGCACCGGCCCCTGGACATGGGCCCCGTGCATGGAGAGGTCGCCGATGATATCCGTTGTCATGATATCCTGGAGTTTCCACCGTTCTGCCTGGCGGAGCGAGTGGGGGCTGCCAACATCGGTCCAGTTCCCGCGGGCAAGCCATCCCTTGAGGGTTTTTCCGTCCTCCATTAAGTGCGGGAAGAGGTCGCGGGCAAAATCGAACTTCTTTCCGGCAGGGATATAGTCGAAGACCTCGGGCTTGCAGACGTACATCCCCGTGCTTGCGAGGTTCGAGAAGATCTCTCCCGGGGCAGGCTTTCTCCTTGAACCTTTTAATCTCGTAGTTAACATCGATCTCGGCGATACCGTACTCCCCGGGATCGTCGATCGAGATGAGACCTATGGAAGTGATAGGCCTTCTCGGTCCGGTGGAACCGGTAGAATTCGAGGACATTGAGGATCGGTGACATGATCTCCCCCGACCACGAGGAAGTCCTGTCCGTCGAGGTACTTCTTTGCATTCCGGACACTGCCGGCCGTCCCGAGCTTGGTCTTCTCGTGGACAGTACGTGATGTCGACACCAAAAAGCGAGCCGTCGCCGAGGGCGTTCTCGATATCCTGCCCCTTTGTACCCGAGCGTCATGACCACTTCACGGAACCCCAGGTTGGAGAGATGGGAGACCAGGTGCTGGATTGACGGGCGGTTGACAATCGGGATACAGGGCTTCGGGCGTTCGAATGTGAGGGGGCGGAGGCGCGTACCTTCTCCCCCGCACATGATACACACCTTCATGAGTGGTAATCTTGGCGCTGAATTGCTTTAAGTATAGTGCCTGTATACCTATGGGATAACGAGGGAACGCGTATGGGATCCGATACAAACCGCGAACTTGAGGTAACCAATGGCACCGTCCAGTGTCTTCCGGAAAAACGGGAGCCGGTCGACCACTGCCGGCTCTGTATTCACTGCAGGGAATTCAAAATTAAGGGGAAGTACGTGAAGTCTCCCTCGCTTGCCTACTGTGTAAAATGCCAGGTGACCGGCGAGGTCGATCTCTCGCAGGTGCAGGCAGTCCGGTGTGCAGACCGGCAGGGCGAGGGGTTCCACAATATTGCAGATATCATCGGGTGATCACAGATACCCGGGTCTATCGGCAGTTACCGGATCAGTGCAACGATGGCATCCATGTCAACGTGCTGCTCGTAGATATCTGCAAGATCGTCGTACGGGTCGCTGCCAGGCTGCACCGATCGGGGTATAGGGAAGTCCTTTTTTTGTATACAAGTATGAAAGGAGGGCATTGACCGCCGGGGGGTTTAAAAAGAGCCCGTGCATGTAGGTCCCGAAGACAAGACCGTCCGGGCTGACTCTCCCGTCGCCACTAAATGCCTCGCGGTCCGTACCCTCGCCTGTGACACCCATATGGAATCTCGTACCCGGTCACGCTGCCCATCGCTGATAGGATCGGCGGTACCGGGCAGGCTTCGCGTTGTACCTGGGTGGTGTTCTTGGAATACGAGGCAAACCGCGTGACGCAGTCGAGGAGGCCAAGGCCCGGGTAGGTTCCTGCCGCCGATTCGAAGCCGTCGTCGACCAGGGTTGTTCCGAGCATCTGGTAGCCCCCGCAGATGCCAATCACCGGTATCCCCCGGTCCCGGGCTTCGGCGATCCTCTGGTCCATCCCTGATTTTTTGAGCGCGGCGAGATCGTCGATCGTATTCTTGGTACCGGGGAACGATGACGGCATCGTAGCCGTCAAGGGCTGCGTTGCAGGGGATGTACTCGACAGATGCGTACTGTTCGAGGAGTTCGAAATCCGTGAAGTTCGCGATATGGGGCAGGCGGATCACGGCAATCCTGACCGGGAAATTCCTTTGGGATTTATCGCCTATCGAGAGGGAGTCCTCGCTCGGGAGCGGCAGGGAAAAATACGGGACAATGCCAAAGACCGGAAGACCCGTGATCTCTTCGATCTGTTGTATTCCCGGGGCAAAGATTGCGGGATCGCCGCAGAACTTGTTGATGATGATCCCTTTTACAAGCGGCCGGACGGTCTCCGGCAGGAGCTGTATGGTGCCGTAGATCTGGGCAAAGACGCCGCCCCGCTCGATATCGGCGACAAGGATGAGGGGGATTCTAAGCTGTTCGGCAAGCAGGGTATTTGCGATGTCGCGATCGTAGAGGTTGATCTCCGCCGCTCCCCCGGCCCCTTCGACCACGACCTGGCCGTACTCAGCTTCAAGCCTTCGGAAAGGCTGCGACCGGCTTCGTCAAGGAGGCGAGGTGTTTCCTTATAGTATTCTCCGATCGGGACATCCTTGTAAGGGGTGACCGAACAGGACAACCTGCGAGACGCAGTCCTCCTTTTGGCTTGAGGAGAACCGGGTTCATGTCCGTTGCCGGGGCAAGCCGGGCTGCCCATGCCTGCATGGCCTGTGCCATCCCGATCTCTCCCCCGTCTGCGGTGACAAATGAATTGAGGCTCATGTTCTGGGACTTGAACGGGGCCACCCGGAAGCCGCGGCGGAGCAGGCACCGGCAGAGTGCGGCAACGGTCACGCTCTTTCCCACGTGGGACGAGGTCCCGAGAACCATGAGCGACATTGGTAAAAGTCATTGGACGTGCCGCACATAAAACAGATTCGTGCCAGAATTGCGTTCAAACCGTCCATACTGGATGTAAAACCGCCCGGACAATGCCAAGTAATAAATAACCAGAACTTAAAAATAGCTGTAATGATTGGTGGCATTTGCCCGACGTGTGGACTTCCCAAGGAATTGTGTATCTGTGAGGAGGTAGCAAAGGAACAGCAGCGGATCAATGTAAAAGTGAACAAGCGCCGGTACGGGAAAGAAGTGACCGTGATAGAGGGGCTTGATCCGACCGATATTGATCTCGAAGACCTTTCAAAATTCATGAAAGGGAAGCTCGCCTGCGGCGGCACGGTAAAAGGCAATTCCATTGAATTGCAGGGAAATCACCGCGACCGGGTAAAAGAGCTCCTCTCCCTTAAGGGATACAGCACGGAAAATATTTCCTGACGATTATCCTTTTTTAACCTGACATCAGCCGTTCAGGATTTCCTGTCGTTTGCGTGGATCGGGTATATCCCTGAGACTATATCCGGGTATTGTACCAGTCCAAAAAGCGGTCAGAAGTGCTCCCAATATCCGAATGCATAAAAAAAGATCAGATAAAGAACCGGAACACGAACCAGGATATGACGAGCATAATCGCGGAATACTTCAGGCCCGCAATAACCCGTCCCTCACCCATCTGGCCGGCGCAGAGTCCCGAGAAGAACCCCTGGATCATCGCCGCGTGGCAGAACAGGCGCTTGTAGGCCGGAAGATCGATCCGGGTCATGAACTTGCTGCTCGCAGCAGTCACCTGCGCCGCTGCTCCCGCGGTAGCCATCGTGCTCAGGAATGTACTGACAAGGATGGCAATGACAAACATGAACACCGCCCATGAGACAAGCACGATGATCACGTAGATCAGCATATTGTTGCGGCGTTCCTGGGCAAGGTTCACCGTCTCGAATGTATCGCTTGCCGCAGCCCGCAGAACTTCGCTGATATCGCCGCCGGCCTTGCTCGCCTTTGCGATCAGGTCTACGCTCCGGTCGGCAAGCGGGGTCCCGAGGGTCTTTCCCGAACCGGTACATCCCTTCGACAAAACCAACACCCCATGACATCTCGTTGTCCAGTTTCCGTATATGGGGCGTAGAGGGCGCCATACTCTGCACCGGCAACCAGGTGGACGGCAGTTCGGGCAGGGTCATACCGGAATCGTTCATACCGGCAAGATCGCGGAAAAAGTTCGGGAGCGCTTCCTCCAGGCTTTTTATCCGTCTCTGCTCCCGCAGATCCAGTCATTGCCACCGGGACAATAGAGATCAGGATTGCAAGAACGGCAAAATCATCGATCACGGTCGAGGTGAAGAGAACCTTAATGCCGTACATCTTCACCATCGAGATAAAGCCGCCGATAAAGACGATCAGTGAGAGGGGGATACATACGATGAGGATGTTCTCCGGTTTCTCGGTCAGGACGCGGAACGGGTGCTTGAAGAACCGGCCCATCCCCTCGCGGCTTTTCCGTTCGGACTCAAGTCTGGCGGAAATGGAGACAAGCTCGTCTTCCTGCGGTGTCCATCTCGGCACGGGACAAGGGCTGACCGGGGAGGGGCTTTGCAGTCCTTTTTCTGTCCCAGTAATCCGGTAAAACGTATCTTTGATCGCCATATCAGGTCTCCGGGGTCATGGAACTGATCATAATGATAAACATCGACGTGCCAAAGGGGATCATCATATAGATGATGATGTAGAGAAAGATGGGCTTGGAATCGCCGCCCAGGACGGACATGATGGACTGGAGGATGATCAGAAACAGCGTCCCGGCTACCATTGCGGTTACATAGGCTTCGGCGATGAGCTGCAAGGGTATCCAGGAACAGCTTCTGGGTCTGGCGGTTCTCCAGGGCGTACTGGTTTGCCTTGGTACGGAAATAATCCGTGAGGTTCCCTCCGCTGGAGATACTGGCCATGGCACCCTGCAGGAATTCTTTCATGCGGTGGGAGGGCGTGCTTGCCGAGACGATCCTGAGCGCATCGATCAGGTCTTTCCCGAAGATATCGATCTCGCGGGCGATATACCGGGCCTCTACCGCGCTTTCCCCGTAGATCGGGCTGTCGCCCAGCAGGCGGAAGATCTCGGCCGGGGTGATACCGGCAGTGGACATGGAAGTGATGTAGTTGATGGCGTACGGGAGGGTTGCATCGATATTCCTGCGCCGGTTCCCGGCTACGACAGACTGGGTAGGCCTAAAAGACCACATACGGTCATTCCCCCGAAAACCAGGAGCGAGAAGATAACCACGAAAACGGTCCCGAGGACTGAGGCCGTACTGGTTGAGGAAGAGCATCGCTGACGGAACTTCGCCTTTGTACTTGATGAGGTTAGGGGAGTTTTAAGACCCAGGTGAGCAGGCCAAGGAAGACGGCGGATACCAGCCCGACGATGATGGAACTGATGACGGCAGTAGAGATGTACACCTCAAACGGGGTTTTGAGCCTGGCGGAGATCAGGTCGTTTCTGAGCTGGAGATAATCCTCCCTCCGTGCCTTCATCCGCATGCCAAGAAGGTTGAAACAGAACCGTTCGAAACTATTCATACAGATCCTTCCTTACCCGCTCGATGACGACTTCCGGCTCGCGGTAATACGAGATCAGGATCTTTGCGACATCCTTGTAATGGCGGATCTTCTTGATCCGCATCCATTCGAGGACTTCCTGCCGGCGCTTGAGCTCTTCCCGCATCCGGTTCTCGTTCCAGCCCCGGGCTTCCATGATCTCTTCGAGGATATAGGACTTCCCGGAGTAAGCGATCTCAGTCCGTTGCCGATTTCCAGCGGAACACCTCGTTTGTGATCAGTTCGTTGGTCCTGGGATCGATATCGAGGAATCTCGACGATCTGCTTGTTTCGGCGGATCCGTTTTCCGCCCATCCGGGCCTGTACCTGGATACTGACGATATCGAGAGCAGAGAGCATGTTCCGCGGGACGTCCATCGGCGGGTTCTCGATACGGTGCACGACGCTTGCAACCGAGTCTGCGTGGATGGTCGAATACGTGACGTGCCCGGTGCTCATTGCCTGGAAGAGCGTCTGGCATTCCTTGCCACGGACTTCACCCACGATGATGTATTCCGGCCGCTGACGCATGGCTGCACGCAGGAGTTCGTACATGTTGATCTCCCCGCGCCCGGCGGTATCGAACGAGTCCCGGGTAACGCTCGGGATCCAGTTGGGGTGGGGGAGTTTTACTTCCCGGGTATCTTCAAGGCTGACGATCTTTGCCATCGGAGGGATAAACAGGGAGATCGCGTTCAGCGACGTGGTCTTTCCTGATGCGGTTCCCCCGGCAAAGATCGCCGATTTGCCGTTCTCGACAGCGAGCCAGATGTAGGCCAGGGAAAGCGGGGCGAACGTGTGCCATTCGATGAGGTCGGTCGGGGTGATCGGTTCGTCTTTGAATTTACGGATGGTAAAGGTCGAACCGTGGGCGGTAACTTCCTGCCCGAGCGTCATCTGGATACGCGACCCGTCGCCCATGGTTGCATCGAGGATCGGCTCGGCAATGGAGATGTACTTGCCGGCACGCTGGGCGAGTTTTGTCACAAACGAATCGAGTTCCTCGGCATTGTGGTACATCAGTGTCGTCTTCATCGATTCGTAACTGGAATGGAATGCGAAAATCGGGGTATTCACGCCATCGCACGAGATATCCTCGATATACTTATCGTGCATGATCGCATCTATCAGGCCGTCACCGAGGAAATCCTTGTGCATGTTATAGAGAATCTTCTCGCGCTGGACCGGGCTGAGCTTGATACCGTAATCTGCAAGAATATCGTCTACTGATGTACGGAGCTGGCGCCGTGCTTCTTCTTTTGAGATATCTTTTGTGTTGATATCGAGGGTTTCGAAGAGGCGTTCCTTGAGTTCGGTTAAGAGATCTTTTTCGGGTTCGGTAAGAACGGGCTCGATAACCTGATAGGTGTATTCGTGGGTGGCATGGTCATAGATCACCCGCACGTATGCGTAGGGTTCGTTGACCGGGTACATTTCCATTCTCTTCGATTCCCGGTTTTAATTCAAACGAGAGATCCACCAGGGGGCCGTGGATCTTTGCATCGTACTCTTCGGGAGCCGAACGGATGACGCTAAAGAGAGGACGACAGGCCGGTTTTTTTGGCCGGTGCTTTTTTGAGGGTAGTCCTGTTCCAGCGCAAGTTCGGATTCGAGATCCTTGAACCCGGCTGTCGAAAACTCAGCGCTTCCAGATATCGGCAAGCTCCGGAGGCAGGGACCCGGTACCCGTGCTTTCGAAGGCGTTAAAGCTTCCACGGAGTTTGATCTCGTCAATCTGGAATGTGGCGCCCTTGGGGAGGATCAGGCCGGAAAGTTCGGAGATCTGGTTGACGGATATTACTTTGTCGTCAGTTTCCGGTTCTGCCTTTGAAGCTTTGGCAATTTCCGCATTCCGTGCAGATTTTCTCTTTTTAAAAAATGACGAGGTTTCGTGTTCGCGGGGATCCTGATCGATAATTTCAACTACTGGTTCCTGCGGTAAAGGCGCTGGCGGGGGAACCGGTGGTTTTTCCTCTTCCTTTAAGGGGGAGACCGGTTGGGATGCAGTTCCCGATTGTGCAAGGAACTTCCCCAGAACCTCCCGTACGTCACTGCCGGACAATTCCTGATCCCGGATTTCTTCTTTCGGGGCCTCAGCTGGAAGTTCTTCAAAGAGTGCATCGTCATCGGAGAGGCCGTTTTCAGAATCCGGGCGAACGTTCTCGCCCGGCGCATCCTGTTTCTCCGGCAGACTCTCCGGAACCGCCGCCGGAGACCCGAGACCCAGTTTTTTTTATAAGTTCTGAAAAATCCCCGGTTTTCGGAGAATCTTCCTCTTCCTGCCCGGCAGTTTCCTCTGGTGTGGGCGTGGCAGGAGCGGTCGGCTTCTCTTCAGATGTGCAGGCACCACGAATTTTTTTTAAAAGAGCGCTGATATCTGTTTGTTTTTCCTCATCCTGTGACGTCAACCCAAACAGCCTCCCCTTGGATATGTACCAGTATTTTTATAAAACATCCTTTTATCTTTGACTATATCTATCCTCTGGATTGAATCCGGCAGGGATGTACACCAGATCCGGGCGTTCCGGATATTCAAACAGCACTCCCTCCTTCATTCTGGAGGCTTTTAACAAGGACACGCAACAGTCCCAGCTGGACATCCGCTTGTGCGATAATGCAGATGAAGAGATCGCCGCAGGGGGCAATGATCACTTTCCTTTCCGCGGTCTCGAGGATCAGCTGCTCGGCCTGCCCCATATGCATATCTTCGGCAATCCGCGACCCGGCCCGGAGAAAGTCTTCCGCCCGTGCTGCCACATGCTCGAAATCGCCTTCTCCCAGCGACCTGACAGGAAATCCTTCATAAAATGCAGAAACTGCAATGACACCCGGCTGGGAGGCAATCTTTGCGAGCATGGCTTCATCGAGAGGAGTGGGCGATTGTCGGGGAACGACTGGATTTTCCACGATAAGCGGTTCTGCATTCCCCGGGTTTGGTTCAGGTTCAATGAGCAGACCACCTTCAGTACATAATGCCAGCGCCTCGGCAAAATCGCTGGAGCCGTATGCTCTCATAATGATATTCTGCTGGGAACCACCCGCTCCTGCTTCCACTTCCCGCATAAGAAACTGTACTGCCGGTTTTCCCTTGCAGATTCCCTGCGGGTTCCTGAAATACGCAGCTACCAGTTCCCCGCTGCGGGTGAGGAGAAAACCCCGTCCGCTTCCGGAATCGATCTCGATGGCCCCGGTAAAGACCATCAGGGCCTGGAGCATCCCTTCCTTGTGGGGATTAATAAGTACACGTCCCCCGGTACCCTGCAGGCAGTTTCATAAAAAAACCCGGATATGAAGAAGAAGGTTATAATGCCGCAACAATGCGTTCCTTGTTCTTCTTGAGTTCGTAGCGGATCCGACCGATATTTGCCGTTGTATCTGCAACAAGTGCAATCAATTCGTCCGCTGACAGAGGAGCAAGGATAATCGGACCTTTTTCAAGTTCAACGAGCATCTGGGAAAGTTCGCCTTTCCCGAGGGTATTTCCCATGGCCTCCGATGTCCCAAGGCCCGTTGAAGCCATGGCACCCAGTGCCTCGATATCCACTTTTCCCGATACCGCACTTTCAATCACAAAACCGTCTCTTCCTACGACAACTGCAGCCGATACACCTTCTACCCTTAAAAACTCCTCTAACAACGGCTTGAGCATTTCTTCACCACTATTAAATGACTCATTCTTGTTCTTTTCTTATTAAAATGTTGGTTTTTATATATGAGCCCTTAAGCAGGCTTTACCGGTAATGGAGTTGCCGGTATGTGAGTAGGAGTTAAGCGGGAACGTGCAGGGATTCCGGGATAACCCGGTTTATAAAAAAAGAAACTATATAGTCAAATGCAACCATTAGAGTGATTATGCAACTTCCCCGCGGAACATTCCGGGAGATCAAAAAGAACCAGAGAGCCGCAGATGTTCTGGAGGAACTGGAACGGGGCCGGTTTTCCGGGATCTGCAGCATCTCCTGCCGGGATGAAATTAGCACTCTGGTGATGAAATCGGGGAAATGTATCCTGGCAGAATATGGCTCATGGAAAGGAGAGGCTGCGCTGGAAAACCTGTTGTATGCCTTTTCAGAAGAAGGAATCGATGCGGCCCTCTCGTCCCTTGATGAGGCACAGATCCAGTTATCCCTGGAATTCAACAAACCAGAACGCATACACCGGACCGGCCCCGCTGCTCCGGCCATGAATAAAACAGTCTCCCATATTTCCCCATCATATGGAGCAGGGCTCCAAAAAGACAAAACCTCTCCCCCGGTCCACCGTACACCTGCAAGCGAACGGCCGGCTGCATTACAGTCTCATCCCCCGGAAAAAGTTCACCGGCCGCTTGCCAGTCCGAAAAATCCCATACGGGAACCACCGGTATCGATACGGATACCTCCCCAAAAACCAGACGGGCAGGCAAAAAAGGAGAGCGTTTCCGCCCAGACCGCGGCAGAAAGCGATCTGGATACCTTCGATTCCATGAATCTTGACGAAGTAACCGGGAAATTCAGGGAAGAATGCAAAACCATGGTAAAGAACCTCCATCTGGAACACCTGATGGACCGTGAATGAGTTACGGGGGCAGTAGTATTTCCCTGATTCCTGGTATCGACAATAATCTCTTATACCTTGCCGCAGGTATCGGGATTATTGGCGTAATTATAGCGACAGTCATTCTAATCAGGTCCCGGGCGGCAGAACGGGAAAAAATACTAAAGATCGTACCGAAATCATTCCACACCTCACCACCGATCAAACAAACTCCACAGCAGTTCCGGAAAGCAACCGTATTGGATACTTCGGCACCAGCCCGTTCTCCCGCACAGGAAGATACGGATTGTCTCCATGACAGGGCCTGCCTCCACGCGAGCCTTGCGGCACTTGCCAAAAAATACTCCCTCGTGGAGGCCACGCTCGCAACAGCGGACGGACTCCTGCTCGCTTCCTCTATCGAATCCCCGACAGCAGAAGAGATTGCCCGGTTTTGCCGGAACCATACCGATCCTTCAAACGCACAACCTGAGGGGGTCCGGATCTATGATATAGAGCATAAAGGGTCGTCTCTTGTCATGATAACCAAAACAACCGGGCCGGTTACCGACGGGCATGAACCGGCACTTGTGCAGGAGGCAAAAGATATTTTAAAGTGGTGGATATAACACGGATATGAAAGACATAAATAAAATATTTCCTTATACCTATATCAAGGTAAATTATAATTAGGCTGACAGGTGCTGGATGGTCAAGGTTTACACAATTGCATCCGGGAAGGGCGGTACCGGAAAAACCACCGTTTCCGTCAATCTGGGGACAATGCTCGCCAAGCTGGGGAAAGAAACCTACCTGATGGATGCAGATATCGGCATGGCAAATGTCGGCCTGATCCTCGGGCTCCAGGATGCACCTGTCACCCTGCATGAAATCCTCGCCGGGAAGAATAATATTGACGAAGGTATCTATAACGGGCCGGCAGGACTCAAGGTTATCCCGAGCGGTATCTCACTCCAGGGATTCCAGCAGGCCGATCCGGATAAGATACGGGATGTCCTTTCAGAGATCATAAAACGGTGCGAATTTTTATTGATCGATGCACCTGCCGGCATCAGCAAGGATGGTGTCGTCCCGCTTGCGGTTGCCGATGAAGTTATCCTTGTGGTCAACCCCGAGTTGTCCTCTATTGTAGATGCCCTGAAAACCAAAATCCTCACGGAAGTTGTGGGAGGGCATGTCCTTGGAACCATTGTCAACCGCGTGGATCCGGACAAGAGCGAGGTTATCGCAAAGAAAATGGAAAAGGTCCTCGGGGTAAAAGTCATAGGGATTATCCCCGAGGACGCGAACGTGCGGAGGGCGGCGGCAAGCCGGGCACCAATCGTTATCAAATTCCCGGATTCCATTGCATCGAAAGCAATAAAGAAGATCGCCTCGGATCTGATCGGTGTCGCCTATACCGAGGACGCTGCACAGGCAAAACCCCGTGAAGGATTTATCGAACGGTTCTCAAAAGCACTCTTTAAAAAGAAATCGGAAAAGTAATCTGCTTTTTTTACGGGTGAACTTCCATCAGGATACGAAAACACCCGTTCAGATCTTTTCTGCCATCTTGATTTCAGTTGGCGTTTTTTCCCGGATATGGACGGATACACCGATCATCTCGTTTTTATCATCCTTGACCGGACGTGCGGTCAGAGCAACATACCGTTTCTTGTTGGAAAGCGAGACAAGCACGGTATTGAGTTCATAATTGACGACAATCCTGTCGTGGATAACATCCAGTGCCGGGTCGCTGATCCGTTCGCCGGTCTGTTTGTTTACGAGGATCAGGACGTTTTTAAGCGGTTTTACCAGAGCATCTTTTTCCGGGACATCGAGTAATCGGCAGGCATAGGGGTTTAAAAAAATAATTCTTCCCCGGATATCGGTAATGATCACCGATTCGAGCGCTGCCATGATCTTCTTCATATCCCAGAGAGCTGCCTTGTCGTAAAACCGTTTCCGCATATTGTGGTTATACAGGGCAATCTCGATATTCGAGACTACTTCGTTCGCGTTAAATGGTTTGATGATGAAACCGTAAGGTTCTGCCACTTTTGCCCGCGAAAGGATGGTATCGTCGCACTGGCCGGTCAAAAAGATTACCGGGATACGGAAGATCGAATAGATATACCGTGCCGCGGTAATGCCGTCGAGAACCCCGGCGAGATTGATATCCATGAGAACGAGATCCGGCATGAATTCAGCCGCCCTCATGATTGCGTCCTCACCGGTAACGGCCTTGCCGACAACACCATAGCCCTTTTTTTCCAGGATCACGCTGATGAGGTTGGAGATAATTTCGTCGTCTTCTACGATCTGGATGGTAACAATGCCCGGCATGGTGTTCACAGCGATAAACGGAATAATCCCGGTTTAACAATAGGAAATGAGATTATTTAAATATAGATTCTTGAATCGCAGAGGCAGAAACAATACCTGATTTTGTAAACCCGATTGATAATACCCGAATTATATCTGACAAAGAAAATTTCGGGATATCCGGCTTCTTCTCTCCCCGAAACGGTATTTCGCGGGAAAACTGGGTTTTGTGGCCAGACCCAACGTATTTTTGGGAATGCCCGCTCATCGCGTATGATGGTATACTCAATGAATAACGAGAACTTAAAAATGGGGATTTCGGACTTTTCCCCTCATTAGGAAAAACAGGAACCGGGATTTATGCAGCTTTGTTGGTGACGGTAAAGACGCAGTACTCGTCGCCTTTTGAACGGCACTTTATCTCGCGGCACTGGACCTTGATCCCGAATGCCCCTTCGATAATTCCTGCAAGGAGGCCCGCGGTACAGTAACAGACATTTTTTCCCGTAGAACCGAAGGCTTCGGATTCAACGGTGTGTTCGAGCGTAATCGTCTTCTCTTTTTTCTCTTCGTTCCATTCGCTCTTTACAAGCCTGAACCAGCCCATCTGGGAATAGAACGTAAATGCCATGTCAGAGAGCACATTGGGCTGGGTGATGCCCATCTTCTTGTAGTGCTCGACATTTTCTTCCCCATGTCCATATAGGCCCGGTAGTTCACCCCTCCCGCAGGCAGTTCTCCCATGGTCTTTTTGAGCGAGTTCATCATGGACGTAAAGACAAACCTCGGCATCATGACCACGGGATCGTCGATCAGCTTGATCGTCCCATTCAACGGGCCGGTGATCGATAAACTCCGTGATGGCTGACTCTCCCTTGACCACAGACTGTGCCTTGAATTTCCAGCTGGGATCCACCTGATCGATCACAAATTCACAGCAGTCATCACCATTTGCGACACACTTGCGTTCAAGGCAGTACCAGTTCTTGCCGGTCACTGCCATCATCACTCCCTCGATCCATCCCTGATGAACGCCACAGACCGGCATCTTCCAGTCCTTGAGGATCTCCGATTCGAAGGTACGTTTTGTACGGAGGATGATCCGCTTTTCGCTCTGCTCCACAAGTTCGAACGGGGCCCCCCATCCCTGCTGGTGCTGGAGCTTGAAGACCAGCATCAAAAATTCTGCCGGTGACAACTCCATGCCGGACTTTTTCAGCAGGTTGTACAGGCCAAGGGAGCCCATCCCCACGGACCGGAAGAGCTTGCGTACCGCCTTGACTGCCAGTTTTTTATTGAGGTGGCTCTCGTACATGTCGTAGATAGCCTTGATAAGGTAGTTGGGGTTGCTTGCAGTCTTAACGCCAAAAACAGAGTATGTCCCTTCAAGAGTATTGAGTTCAATATACGGGGTGATATCCTTCTCCCCTTTGATAAGCGCCTCGAAATCCTCGCGTCCAATCTTCATAAGCGATAAATCTGCTATAATATAATTAAAGGATTTCGTCTTGTTCTTCAGCCAGATACCGTCGGTAAACAAGAAAAACCCGAAGCTGTTGGGATCGTTATGACCGGTTTAGAGGTCCAGCACGTGAACGGGTGCCGCATCATCGAATGAGATCTGAAAATGAGTTACCTGCTGGGCCCGGTCCTGGACAAGACAGGTATACTCCCCGTGCATTATCCGAAAACTCGCCTCGCCGTTTCCTGTCGTAATATCGCTCCCCACGATCTTGCCGTCTTTTCTGATCGAAACGCGGACACCGTTTACGGGTTGTTTTTCCCGGCGGACCTTTAAGGTGACCACACCGATCCCCTCGCTTCTCCTGCCAATCTCCGGGACGGTATACGTGATATTCTTCCGGATATGGGATTTTTCGAATATCCGGACACCCCATAGCAAGGGATTCTATAATATCTTCCCGTACATCGCAGAGAACATAGTTCCGGCCGGATCGGATGTGGACGACTGCCTTGTCCCCGAACAGCGCTCCTTCGGGATCCAGGCAGATCGCACCTTCCGGTTCGCCGTTGTGGAACGCAAGGTAAAAACTGCTTTTTCCATCCTTTGCTACTGCAAGCGCATTCAGGTGACGGGATGACGCAAAGGTGAGAAGATCCGCAAGGGAATATGTACCGAGGTATTTCGATCCTTTAAGGATTGTTTCCAGGAGTTCCGGTAATTCCATTCAGGTCATCTCACGCGAAAGATTTCGGGAATTGGAAAGTACTCTTATGTTCCCGCAGTATATCCATAATACCATTGACATATACTTCAATAAACCTATTATATATTTACGAAATTATCCCCTCGCGATATCTTTTATAGATTGCTCCTAGTACGATTCCACTATTTTCCGTCGGTAAGATGCATAACAAGTGCTCTGTCCATCACCGGTAATCGCCATGCATAAGTTATAGGAACTCTAACGTAGCTGGTATCTATGATATTTTACCCGCTCGCCATCTCCGCTGTTGCGGTTCTTGCCACCCTGATCTATGCCTCGTACCGTGATATCAGGGACCGCCGCGTGCCATTTAAAACGTGGTATCCTATGCTTGTCGTAGGTATATCGGCTGCTATTGTCCTTTTTTACCAGCAAACCGGAAACTTCAGCCTGATCGCAGGATATCTTGCCCTGATCGCAAGTTTCTTTTTCGCCGATTATATCGACAACCGCGATCCGGAGACGCCATTTAACTTTGCGTATCTGGCAGTCGTTCTTGCCCTGCCCCTGTTCTCATGGTTTATCATACCCTATTTCTACGGTACAAAAACCATTGAATTCCAGCTGCTTCCCTGGTATGCACTCTTTGCCGGGCTTCTTTCCTATATCGCCTACCGGGAATACAAGAAAAAACCAGCCCGGAAACTCAAGGCCAAACAGCTGAAAAAGGAGGCCTTTGGGGAGGCCAATGTTGAAGAAGTACTGAGCCGCTGGTACTTTGTCCTGATCGTAATCATCCTTGCAATTGCCGCATTCTATATGATCGGGGGCGGAGACTGGGGCGTTTCAGGATTATATATCGCCCTTGCTGCGATCTTCTGCGGTGTCTTCTATGTATTCGGTCAGATGCACCTTTTCGGAGGAGCAGATGCATGGGCCCTCATCTTTATCGCGTTCTGCCTCCCTACATTTCCGGTCACGCCGCTGCTGAACACACCGCCCCTCGGGTTCCTTCGTTCTCGGTGTTGATCAACGCCCTGATCCTCAACCTTATTGCACCTGTCGGGATATTCCTGATAAATATCGCAAAAGGAAACCGTGCCCCGCTCCAGTACATGTTCTTCGGGTTCCCGGTTAAAGGAGAGAAGATCCAGGAATCCTGGGGCTTTGTGATGGAGGACTTTACCTACGAAAAACGGCAAAGTGGAGCGGAAATTCATCGGGTTCTGGGACTCCCTGCGCCGGATGCGTTCTGACGAAGGGCGGGTGTATACCAAGGACCTCCGCGAACATCCCGAAGAATACGAAAAGGAACTTGCCACCTACAAAAAAGCCGGTACTGTCTGGATCTCCTATGCGGTTCCGTTCATTGTCCCGATCACCGCCGGTCTCATAACGGCAATATGCTTCGGCGACTTCCTGCTCGCGATCACCACTGCACTGGCCGGTGTCCTCTGATATGCTTTCCCTGAAATTTTCCGAGGGCGGACTCATCCCGGTGATCGTGCAGGACAAAGAAACGCATGACGTCCTCATGATGGCATATGCAAACGAAGAGGCGGTCAACCTTACCCAGTCGACCGGATTTGCCCACTACTACAGCAGGAGCCGGAAAAAACTCTGGAAAAAAGGAGAAGAGAGCGGCCATTTCCAGAAAGTGGAAAGGATACTGGTGGACTGCGATGAGGACTGTCTCATCTATGAAGTCGAGCAGACCGGTGCCGCCTGCCATACCGGTTACCGGACCTGCTTTTACCGGACTCTCGATGGCGAGACCATCGGGAAAAAGGTATTTGATCCTGAAAAAGTCTATAAAAAGACCGGTAACTGAACCGGGCAGTCAGAGAAACATTCTAAAAAAACTGCCACGATGATACGAGATCCCGTCCATGAATGATAGTCCCGATACGCTGGAAGCAACTCACCGGTTGAAGGCACAGACAGCACACCTGTCGGTGATCTCCAACACCGGGCTTGTGCTGATGAAATTTGCTGTCGGTTTCGCACTCGGCTCGGTCAGTATCATCTCTGAGGCGATCCATTCGTCCATGGACCTGCTCGCTGCGGTCATCGCTTTTTTTTCCGTGAAAAAATCGGCGGAGCCCCCGGATGCCGGCCACTCGTTCGGACATGGGAAATTCGAAGATATATCCGGACTCGTCGAAGCGGTGCTTATCTTAGTTGCAGCGCTTGTCATCATCATTGAAGCGGCATTAAGGCTCATATCCGGGGACTGGCAGGAATTTGACCAGACGTTCCTGTTTGCGGGTATCGCAGTGATGGGAATCTCGGTACTTGCCAACTGGTATGTCTCGTCCCGGCTCATGAAAGTGGCACGCATGACCGAGTCTATTGCCCTTGAAAGCGATGCCTGGCACCTGCGGACGGATATCTACACTTCGCTCGGGGTTTTTGTCGGCCTTGTCCTGATCCATTTCACCGGTCTTGTGATTCCTCGACCCGCTCATCGCCATAGGGGTCGGGACTGGTGATCCTGAACGTATCGGTGGATCTCCTGAAACGATCGTTTGCCGATCTCATCGATCACTCCCTGCCGGAGAAGGACGAGAAACGGATCATCGACATCATCTGCGCCCATGCAAGCGAGTACGCCGGGTTCCACGGCCTGCGGACATCGTCGCTCCGGCCCGGAGATCTTTATCGAATTCCACCTGGTCGTTCCCGGTGAAGTTTCTGTCACCCAGTCCCACGATCTCGCAGATCACCTCGAAGCCGACCTGCTTGTAGAATACCCCCGGGCAAATGTCACTATCCACATCGAGCCCTGTACCCGGGGATTGTACCCGCTGCGGGTCGTTCTGTACGGTTTTGATAAAAAGAAGATCCTGGAGAATAAATAGAATCGTCGCGGGATTTTTGGATCCTGCATCCCGGCAAACATTCGTCGATATCTGTTTCGCAGACCCTGGGATTCTCTTTAAGAAGGTTAGTTCCTGAAAAAAACAGGGAGTGGATCAGCTGGATCTTCCCTGCTGGCGTTTTGGCTGTTCCCGCACTTCCTCGACGATATAATTGATAACGTTCTCGGAGATATCCCCGGAATATTCACCGGCCCTACGGATGCTCTCGACAATGTATCCCAGGGAGATCGCCAACAATAGTCTCCTGCTTGAGGGTCATGTTGCTGATGTCCCCGCAAATCCGTTCAAGCGCGGAGATAGATTCGATGGTCTTGTGTGCCTCACGCATATCCGCGTTGAAAAACGAGATGATGCTCTTGTTAAAGATATCCATCGAGAGGGCATTGGCCTTTTTGATATCTGTGAGGAACCTTTTTGTCGATATCTGCATCGATGATCGGCTGGGCATTCTCGGCAATTCTTACCGCATGATCGCCGATCCGCTCGATGATCCGGCTGATGAGGTGGTAATACATTGCCATACCAGCCGAGATCCCCATTCCTCCGGGAAAGGGAGGGGTTCTGCATGATCATATTGGTCTGCCGGGCGAATCAGCCAGTTTAAGCGGTCGGAATCCATGTCCCGGTTGATCACATCGAGCGCAAGAGCATTGTTATGGGTTTCGAGGGCAGTAATGGCATCCCCGTGCATATTCTTCACAATGACAAACATCCGCTTTATGGTGTTGTCAAACGGCATCTCCGCCGGGTTGAGGAGATCCTTTATCATAATGAGCGTATCGGTCTCTTCCGCAACTTCCTGGCCGATCGTCATCTGGGTAAAATCCCGGACAACGCTCCTGACAAACGGCGGGAACCGCTGTTTTGACGTGAGCCGGATCGCGGTAAACCCGGTAATATATGCTCCAATCAGGATCCGGAACAGGAATGACGGATCCGTAATCTGACCGGTCTCGATCTCTTTAATACGCTGGATCGGTTCGTCCGTTGTTTCTTTGAAACGATAAGCGTCCCGTCAGGCTGGACGATAAGTCCTACCGGATCGTTTTTCTTGATCCGCATTTCGGATATCCACTCTTTGGGAAGGGTAACGACATACGATGAGCCCCCCGTCATCTGCACACGGCGTATTTCCATAATCTGGCCTCTCCCGTAATCTTCCTAATATGATGTTATTGTATATCTCTATTTACCTCTTTATAACATATATACCTGTATATTCTATGTCGAAAAACTGTATATTTGCTCGGGGTGATGTCATGATCGAACACCATGAAAAGTAAACGGAATTCTTACGTATTCGTGACCGTGTGCCTTGCGGCACTCCTTCTGGTATCGCTTCTGGCAGCAGGTTGTACAGACACTTCTAATTCGACAACCCCGGCAACCGCTCCCGCAACTGCGGTAAGTACACCGGCAGCAACCGCTGCAGCAACAGCAGCCTCCACTGCAGCTGCCACACCGGCAGCAACTTCTTCCGGACAGAAACAGACCATCACCATCAGCGGTTCGACAACTGTCCTGCCCATTGTTCAGAAAGCAGCCGACCAGTATATGGCAACACACTCCAACGCAGACATCCAGGTCTCTGGTGGCGGCTCGGGCGTCGGCATCCAGGCAATCGGCGCAAAAACCGTTGACATCGGGATGAGCTCCCGGGAAGTGACATCAGCCGAGAAAACAAAGTACCCCGACTTTGACATCATTACTGTTGCACACGATGGCATTGCCGTTATCGTAAACCCGCAAAACCAGATCCAGTACATTACTCCCGATCAGGTCAAGAATGTCTATCTGGGCAAGGTCACCAAGTGGACCGAGATCGGCGGTGCAAATGTTCCCAACACCAACAATGCAATCGTGCTTGTCGGCCGTGACAGCGCTTCCGGTACCCGTTCCTACTTCGATGAATCGGTTCTCCTGAAAGCTACCCCGAGCAACAAGATGCTCGAAAAGAACTCGAACGGCGCCGTCACCCAGACTATCGCCCAGACCCCCGGTGCAATCGGCTATGTCTCCATCGGGTATGTCTCATCCGATGTAAAGGCAGTACCGATCTGGTACAATGCCGATAAGATCATCACCCCGAGCGCGGCAACTGTCAAAGACAAGTCCTACCCGCTCTCCCGTGACCTCTACATTATCACCAACGGTCAGCCCTCCGGCCTCACCAAGGATTTCATCGATTACCTCTTAGGTGCCGACGGCCAGAAGATCGTTGCCGATGAGGGATACGTCCCGATCACGGAATAATCTTTAAAAAACCCTTTATTTTATTCCAGACGTGAGGCGACAGACATGGATCTTTTAACTAAATACAGGACAGCTGCCACCGGCAGCGCTGCCCGGTTCTTCAGGCTTAAGGAACAGGCAGTCAGGTCTGTCTTCTTCTGCACAGCCCTCTTTGCCGTTGTAGTTATCTCGTTTATTCTGCTCTTTTTGCTTCGGGACGGTTACTCCATCTTTGAGACCGTGGGAATCCCGGCATTCCTCTTCGGGATGTCGTGGACACCGACTGCCATGGAACCGGCATACGGGATTTTCCCCCTGATTGTCGGCACCATCTTTGTAACATTCGGCGCCATGGTTTTCGCCGTCCCGCTTTCCCTCGGCTGTGCCATTTATATATCGGAGATTGCGTCTCCCCGTGTTAAAAGCATCCTGAAACCGGCAACAGAACTGCTTGCCGGCATCCCCTCGGTCGTGTACGGGTTTTTCGGCTTGATCGTTCTTACTACGCTCATCCGCGAAGTATTCAATCTCCCGACCGGGGAGACCTGGCTTGCCGGGTCGATCCTTCTTGGGATCATGGCCCTCCCTACGATCATCAGCGTCTCGGAAGATGCGATCAGTTCCGTCCCGCATGAGTTCCGCGAAGGATCCCTTGCGGTCGGAGCAACAAAGTGGGAGACTATCAGCCGGGTCATCGTCCCGGCTGCGCTCTCGGGAATTGCTGCGGCCATCATCCTTGGGATCGGACGGGCGATTGGTGAGACGATGGCAGTCCTGATGGTTACCGGGAACGCAGCGATCCTGCCGGACCCCATCTGGAACGTGCTCTCGCCGATCCGTACCCTTACCGGTACGCTCGGTATCGAGATGGGCGAAGTGTCCATCGGCAGCGATCATTACCATGCACTCTTCGGTGTTGCTGTTGTCCTTCTCATCATAACGCTGATCGTAAACCTGAGTGCGGTCCGGATCCTCAACTACCTCAACGAAGGCAGAACCGCCCCAAAAGCAACCAAAAAATCCCTCCTTTCACCCCGGGCAGCAGATAAGCTTCGTACGATCCTTACCTACGTACTTGCAGCTGCCGGGGTGATCATCCTGTTCATCATCGCACCCCTCTGGATTGCACTCCCGTGATCGCGGCCGCGGCCCTGTGGTATTTCTACGGGAAGCAGAGGATCACCCGGTACCAGTCGGAAAAGATCGCCTTTGGCCTGCTTGTCACGGCATCGGTGATCGTGATAGCAATCCTTGTATTCATCCTCCAGGACATCGTCATCAACGGGCTGCCGGCCTTAAGCTGGGAATTCCTGACCCAGCCCCCCTCTGACCTCGGACGGGCCGGCGGGATCTTCCCGGCCATTATCGGGACCCTTTACCTTGTCTGCGGCGCGATCCTGATAGCTCTCCCCATCGGTGTCGGGGCTGCCTGTGTATCTTGTCGAATATACCCGGGAAGGTCCCATCACCCGGCTGATCCGATCCGGTGTCGATCCTTCTCAACGGGACGCCTTCGATCGTCTTTGGCCTCTTTGCCTTCTCGTTTATCGTTATCTATCTCAATGTCGGCGTCTCGCTCCTTGCCGGGCAGATAACCCTCGCCCTGATGGTGCTCCCTACCATCATCCGCACTACCGAAGAATCGCTTAAAAGTATCCCGCAGTCACTCCGTGAAGGCAGCCTCGCTCTCGGCGCAACCCGCTGGCAGACCATCAAAAGCGTAGTCCTCCCGCCGGCGGTGCCGGGTATCATTACGGGAGCCATCCTCTCTCTCGGGAGAGCGGCCGGTGAAACCGCCCCGATCATGTTTACCGCGGTTGTCTTCTCGTCCCGCTTCCTGCCGACCTCACTCTTCCAGCCGGTCATGGCCCTGCCCTACCACCTCTTCATCCTTGCGACAAACATCCCGGGGGCTTCGGTGAACAAGTACGGCACGGCGCTCGTCCTGCTCATCTTTGTCGTCGGCATCTACTCGGTTGCTATCCTTGTCAGGAACCACTATGCAAAAAAGATACGGGGGTAACGCATGTCAGAATCCATCATCTCTACCAAAAACCTGAACCTCTGGTACAATGAAAAGCACGCTCTCCAGGATATCACCATGGAGATCGAACCGAAAAAGACGACCGCACTCATCGGTCCTTCGGGATGCGGGAAGTCCACGCTGCTCCGGTGTTTCAACCGGATGAACGATCTCATCAACCAGGTAAAAATCGAAGGGGAGCTCTTTCTTGACAGCTGCAACATTCTCTCCGACGATACCGATGTCGTGGCCCTGCGGAAGCGGGTCGGCATGGTCTTCCAGCGCCCGAACCCCTTTCCCAAATCCATTTACGAAAACATCGCCTACGGCCCCCGGGTCCACGGGATAAACGACCGGAAGGAACTGGATGCAATCGTCGAGAAAAGTCTTAAGCACGCAGCGCTCTGGGAGGAGGTCTGCGACCGGCTCCATGAATCTGCTCTCGGACTCTCGGGAGGCCAGCAGCAGCGGCTCTGTATCGCCCGGACCCTTGCCGTCGAACCAGAGGTCATCCTCATGGACGAACCCTGTTCGGCACTCGACCCGATTGCAACCGCCAAGATCGAGAACCTCATTGAGATGCTCAAAGAAGATTACACGGTAATCATCGTTACCCACAACATGCAGCAGGCAGCCCGGGTGAGCGATTATACCGGCTTTATGTATCTCGGGAAGCTCATCGAGTACGACAGTACGACTACCATCTTCGAACACCCGAAACAGGACCTGACCGAGAACTACATCACCGGCAGGTTCGGGTGAGGGATATTATGACAGACAAATTCCATTCGGAACTCAAGGAATTAAAAAAAGACGTCTCGGACATGGCATGGTTTGCCTTTTCGATGCTTACGGATTCCCAGAAGGCCTTCATCAACCAGGACGAGGCGCTTGCGGCAGCGGTGATCGCCAGGAAAAGACCAGATCCGGGAACAGATGGTTACCCTTGAAGAGACCTGTTACCAGCTCATTGCACTCAACCAGCCGGTAGCAAAAGATATGCGGGTCATTGCCTGCTCGCTCAAGGTGATAGCGGCATCGGAACGGATAGGCCGGTACGGTAAATCCACCGCGAAGATCGTAAAGGAGATCGCAGGCAAACCCCATATCGCGAACATGATGAGCCTGCCGCTCATGTCGGAGTATGTTCTTGCGATGATCGACGATGCCATCACTGCCTACGATACGGAAAATCTCCGGAAGATCGACGGTTTTTCCGCACGGGACGATGCCATCGATGCCCTGCGCCACTCCATCTTCCGCGAATCGATCACGTACATGATGGAAAACCCAAAGACCATCACCCAGGCAACATACTACATCATCATTGCCCGGTATCTTGAACGATGCGCAGACCATGCCTGCAAGATCGCCGAGAATGTCCAGTACATGGAGACCGGGGAAAGGATCGAGATCAAGTAACTTTTTTTGCTCTGGTTGCACATCACCAACTTATTCTGTCTGTCATAGTCTGTCATCTTTTTTTAGTACCACCTCCGATTCCGTACGGCCGGACAACCCGGTTTTTAATATAGAGAAAATATTTAATGTATATAGAATAAGTGTAAAGTATGTGTTCTGATATTACCGCAGTCACGGAACAGGATACAACCGTTGCAGTTCTGGATGATTGTGCCGATTCCCCCGATCTGGATACCTTTTCCGACAGCCCCGATCTCTTCACGGACAACAAGGGACGGTCGTATATCTCAGTCAGGATCTGCGAGCTTGACCGGTTCTGCTCAAAATAATCGTCAGCGCAGTGGCTGGATTAGTGACGGGAGAGCGACAGATTTCACCCGTTATTGCTATTGTTTACTCTATATTTTACATAAGAAAATATGATGTGATATCGGGACGCATGTGTGCATGTCGATCCTGCAATGAAAGTCCGCACACGCTCCTTTGTGATCCTCGTCACAGTTCTCGTCCTCTTCCTTGCCATGCTCGGGTTTGTTACCCAGCACCTGATCCTGGGATCGTTCCAGTCTCTGGAAAACCGGGAGATGACCGCAAACATCCAGCGGGTCGTTGCCGATCTCGACGACCAGAAACAATCACTCTCCCTGACCTGCAGGGACTGGGCCGGACGAAAAGATCTCTTCACAACAGCGGACAGTCCCGACAAAGGACCGGCGCAGGAAATCCGAACCGGGGATCTTGCCCCCGGGGCTGCTGATATCGATTACATTCTTGCTTACAACGCAAATGGCGAACTGGTATATTATGAGGATGTCGACCACCCGGGGAACGACTCTTTATCGGTGCGTACTTCTCTTGACCGCATTATACGGGACAGTATCCTTCCCCCGGGGATGTCCCTTGGCATCTCCGGGAGAGGCGGCTTATCGGTGATCGATGGAACGCCGATCCTGCTGACCGGGTGTACAATCCCGGGCGCCAATGCATCGGAACCGGCCAGGGGAACACTGGTGATTGTCCGCATGATCACCGGAGAACGGATCAACCGGCTGGAAAACAACCTGCAGATCCCTGCGGTATCCTTACACAGGTTTGACGGTAACACCAGCGCTTCAGCCCCGGATCCACAGACCCTCGATATGGAAAAAGGACACATCGTCACCTCGCCTCAAAACGATACGCAGATGCTGGGGCCAGACCATGATTACGGGGATCGAGAACAAGCCGGCATTTCTTCTCCTAAAAGTCACCTACCGACCGGCCCGGTCTACCAGCAGGTCCAGACATCCATTATCATTGTCGCCATCGCCATCGTAATCCTCGGCGCCCTGATCATCCTCTCGGTCCAGTACCTGATGCAGCGGTTCGCACTGGACCCGCTCGCCACGCTCGACCGCAATATAAAAGCAATCGGGATCCTCGGGCGAACTCTCGCGCCGGGTGCCCGTCTCCGGTGATGAGGAAGTCGTCTCGCTCACACGCTCGCTCAACCGGATGCTCGAAGTAATAGGACACCAGAAAGACAAGCTGGCAGCTGCCCGGACAGGAACTTGCCCTGCGCAATCATGAACTCGAAGAACTCAACCGCAAGGCAAACCTGTACCTCGATATCTATCTCGATGTGCTTACCTATGAGATCCTGAACGCCAACATGGGCCTTACGGGATATGCAGAATACCTCAAGGATACCGCACAGGGCGACGAACGAATCCTGCTTGACCATATCAGCGAACTGGCCAACAAGAGCAGCGGCGTGATCCGGAACGTTGAAACGATCAGCCGGATTTATAAAACTCCGCAGGCAGTAGTGCCGGTCAGCCTGTTGGTAATCGCAAAGAAAGAAGCAGATGCCCACCCGAACATCAGGATTGGTATTTCCGACTGCAACTATTCCGTGATGGCAAACGATATGCTCGGCGTTGTCTTTGATAACCTCTTCTCCAACAGCATAAAGTTCGGCGGTAAAAACGTAGAGATCACAGTCACCGCACGATTAATCGAAAACGGGATGCTGGAGGTATCCGTTGCGGATAACGGGCCCGGGATTGACGACACCGCAAAGCCGCTCGTGTTCGACCGGTTTGTCCAGGGCTCAAAGACGCGGGGCAGTTACGGTCTCGGGCTCCATATCGTGAAGATGCTTGTCGAGAGTTACCGAGGCACAATCCGGGCGGACGACCGCGTTGCCGGCAACCCAACGCTGGGGGTAGCGATCCGGTTCACCCTCCATATTGCGCCGAATACCCCTCATGAGAAACCGTGATAAACCTAGGATTCCCCACTCTATAGTTTATATTGATATCACGGCAGATTATATTTTATGTCGATAAAAACTATATTTCCCAGAGATGACAACAAGAGTGTACAGTCCGGGAATAACCCCGTATCCGGGCAGCTGGTTCCCATGAGCACTCACACGTCCAGACCGTGACCACTGTCCCCCGGGCTGTCCAGCAATCCACAATCAGTTCCTAAAACACCGGGCTCCTGTCGTACCGGGGCCCGGCATTATCACCAATCTTCAGGTCTTCCTAGCTATGAGCGGGGTTACCGGTAAAAATAGAGGCCTCCCTTGTTCGAGGGGCACGGGTATTTTCCTGCTTACTTGTTAACGATAATTGTTCCCTTGATGGCGGCATTATCCGCACAGTGGTACGTATAGGTCCCGGGTATCGTGAACGTGAACTGGTAACGGTGGTTGGTCTGTAGCAGGGGAGAGGTGAACGCATCCGGTGTGCCAGGGTCAGAGGTGATAATATGGTTGCCAATATCAGTATTGATCCAAGTAACCGTTACTTTCTGATCTACCACCAACACCTGGGGGTTGACGCTCGCACTGCCGATAAGGATAGTGGTTTTCGGGGAATACACCGGTGTCGGGGCCGTGGTCGTGGACGACGAGGGATTCGTACAACCCGCGACCAGCACCATGGCGGCGCACAGGAAAAAGACGCCAATGATGAGAATGAGAGGGCCGGATCGAACGTGCATATTTTACCATTTGGTAAACATCATTAAAAAAATCACAGGTTCGTATCACTCCCTGAACCCCGGGCCTATACCGAAAAAATTTCGGTCATTCGGCTTTTTTAAAATGTGCCGTTGATGCGCGGCGCTAAAGGGAAAAAACAACTTCCTGCCTGCCGGCTCCCATGACAGAAGAGGTCGGGAAGGTATAGTGCAGCTGAAGATCCCTTGCGGCCTGAGGCACGATATAGACCAGATCGACCATACCGGTACTTTCCGGCCCGGCATCATATGCCACCTTCGACCCGATGCCGGTCGAATAGTAGTATGTGCCATCTGCATCGGCCAGGACAAAGTCCCCGGCCGGTATGCTGTAACTGGTGCCGGTAGCAAAATTTTGCACGCTGACCGTTACGGTGCAGAACCTGCCCGAGTTGATGGTATTGTCTCCCATCCGTACCTGCGTGACCGTTACCTGGAGATCCCCAAAGTGTGCGGGCTCGTTTACTGCGAATACCGGGACCGGTGTGGCAGATGCACCGGTTTTTATTGCTTCGGACATGTTTTTACCGGTCGCAACGGATAAGTGGAGCGCCGGGACGACCACGTACACAATTGCAAGGATAACGAGCATGATCACCGTTGCGGCAGCAACATATTTTATCGAGGTATAGGTGTGTACCTCCACCGGCAGGGGTGAACCGCACCGGATACAATGGGTATAGATAGCCGGGTTTCTCGTTTTACACTTCGGGCATATCTTCGCTGCCATGATCTCCCTCCCAAAAACACCACTGTCCCCGGTTTTTTAACAGGCATAACAGGCACAACCTCCTGTAGCGACCAGGGTCTGTCTCCCGATAAGGATACTGTTAAACGTAGTGCGTTTAACCGCTCTCCTTAATGGAGTTTTCTTTTTTATAAAAAACCTCAATACTGTGTTTAATAATGACGGGGGGCAATATCCGGTTATGCCACTTTTTCCATGGTCTGACGATCTGAGCGTGAAGGTGACGTTAATCGACGACCAGCACAAGAAACTCATCGCGCTGATCAACTCCCTTCACGATGCAATGCGTGCCGGCGAAGGAAAACAGGTACTGGAAAAGACCTTAAAAGAACTGGCAGATTATACGGTCTACCATTTCCAGACCGAAGAAAAATACATGCAAGCAGTTCCATTACCCGACTTATCTCCAGCACAAGGCGCAGCACGATGCGTTTGTAAAGAAAGTCGCCGATTTCCAGAAGGAAGTACGAGGCCGGGCGTCTCGGGATTTCCCTCGACCTGATGAAATTCCTGCGGGACTGGGTGGAGAACCACATCAAGTCTACCGACAAAAACTATTCTGCCCTGTTCCTGAAAAACGGGTTGAAATAACGCGGCTGATTTCCTCGCGTGTTGCCCTGGGACCTGACCGGGCATTCATTCTTTTATACGTATCATTTTTCAGGTACCCTGTTCCCGCCTCGTATACCGTAATAAAAAAGAGTCGGGTTTGAAGTGTCCTCATACTGCCGCCGGCAGATAGTGGACAACAAGCTGGAGAATCGCGATAATGATGTTAAGGAACAGTGTCCAGTCAAACATAGTCTCGCTCACCTCCCTTTTGGTGTATGAAGTATCCTTCCACCGGACTATAGATAATGCTGGCTATGAGTGAAAATTATTTTTCAGTTATCCCGGCAGAATCGGGTCATGAGAACAGAGCGACGCTGCGATCGGTAAAAAAAACAGGTCCCATCGGTTCCCCGGGCCGGCACAAACCTATTTCACGATCCGGTATCCATGCATCGTAAAGGAGCCGGGCCCTGCCCCTCCAGCCCAGGACCGGCCTTTTATGGAAGTGACAGCAATGCACCATCCACAGGATCCGGGCATGGACAAAAAACGGCCGCTCCGTCATGCAACCATTCCCCATGAAGGAAAAAAACCGAAGCCCGCCGAGACGTTTGCCTCGTGGCTCCAGCCGGTTGTCGATTGCTCGCCGATCCCGCAGTTCGTTATCGGCAGGGACCACTGCATCAGGTTCTGGAACAAGGCGCTCGAACGGTATTCCGGCCTTTCGGCTGCGGAGATGGTCGGGACCAGCCGCCAGTGGCAGGCATTTTACCAACAGGAACGCCCCACTCTTGCCGACGTGCTCCTTGAGGGAAAGACCGAAGAGATCGCCCAGCTGTACGACGGCAGGTACAACAGGTCGGTACTCATCGAAGATGCATGGGAGGCAACGGACTTCTTCCCCCAGATCGGCAAAAAAGGCACGTGGCTCCATTTCACGGCAGCACTGATCCGGGACGCGACCGGGGAAGTTCTCGGGGCGGTGGAAACGCTCGAAGACATCACCGATCTTATGAAAGCCGAGGAGCTGATCGCGTACATGACCGAGATGGCGATGCGGATCACCCAGCCGGTCGGGAATCATCCGGGAGAACCTGCAGGATATTGCCCGGCTCACCCGCGATGGAAAACTGGTCCCTGAGGAGATCGCGATGCTCCTCGATACCCAGGTGCGCAATGCGGCGCAGATCCAGGCAAACGTTGAGGAGTTCCAGAAGTCTGCCGTGGAGAAACACCAGGAGATCCCGGAAGCCTACCGCAAGTTCCTTTCCGGGTGATCCCGCGTGCCGGCTATTGTGAATGCAGACGAGCTTGCACAGAAGCGGATCTTTTTAGTGCTTGCTACTCCCGGGAGCATTCGGCAGTGCAATATCGACCTGATCCGCGAGATTGCGGAGAACGGGTTCCATACGATCGTTATCACGACGAATTTCCCGTACAGCATTCTCACCAAGCTCTACCAGGAGCAGGGGATCGATCCCGGGAAAGTTTCGTTTATCGATGCGGTGACCAAAAACTCGGTCGGTTCTGCTCGGAATATCCCGGGGGTGGTCCGGTTCGTTAACCACCCGTCCGATCTCACCGAGATGGGTATTGCGGTGACCGAGGTCTTAAAGGAGCTTTCCGGGGAAAAAGGTCTGCATCCTGTACGATTCCATCAGTACGATGCTCATCTACCTCTCGTCGTCCAACATCTCCCGGTTCATCCACTTTGTAACGAACAAGCTTCGGCTCACGGATGTCACGGGTATCTTCCTTGCGGTGGAGAAGGGGCTCGACCCGATGCTGATGACCCAGATCACAACTTTTGTGGACTCCGTGATCGATACCGGGTGAGTTCCCGGTTTTTGAGGGACCCCCGGACGGGAACATTCCCCGTTCCCTTCCGGCCCGGATCGTTTTTTCATACGCTGATCCATGCCCGCACACGGGTTCGATCGCTATTTTATCATCCGACCCCCTGCATGCAGTTTTGCCTCTTTTTACCGGAATTTATCGTCATAAAAATGAGGAAATTTTGCACCAGATTTTAGCGGGGCATGTAGGGGGTCGGACCAATAATTAGGCAGAATGATCACACGCAGCCATGTCCATTGATCCAACATACCGACAGGGATTTTTGTAAGAAATTATGACGAAAGCGAAGATTGTGCGGTGTTGATATGACAGGGAGATCACGTGCAAAATAGGAGATATCTGATGCAGGGGGTCGGACAGTTACAAAAAAATTTACGATGCGATTAAAAAATCTGAAAGCCGCTCTTTAGGGACCTGCAGGTTTTTTAGCAGAGGGGGTTCCTAGTGGGTAGTATGCCCGGACCCTGCAGCGATTCCTTTACCGAACGTTTGAAAACAATCGAAGACCTCACAGGCCAGGGCCTTGACGCGGAGCGAACCCGTACTATCCTTGCACTGATGGAGATCAACCCTCCCGATGCCGCGACCCTTGCCGGTATGAAGTTGTACAGCGAGTACCTCCCGAAAGCTGAAGAAAAACCATTTACCGATGAGCAGCGGTACCTCCAGTTCCTCTGGGACTCGCTCGAACATGCGCCTCTTGCCCCGGCCACGAACTTTGCCTTCTCCCTCCGGCGCATCATCGCAAAACGTCTCTTTTTGCAGTGCGGGAGGAACTTCTGTGCCGAAGCGATCCGGTTCAACTTTGGCCAGAACATTTCGGCCGGCAATGACGTCTTTATCAACGCGGGCACCTATATCGATGCAAAAGGCGGCGTGACCCTCGGCGATGCAGTGGGAATCGGAGAATGGGTCCGCATCTTTACCCACACGCACTCGGAGTCGGACCATGCAGAGCGGACCTATGCCCCGGTCACGATCGGCGATTACGCGAAGGTCTATTCGGGTGCGATGATCCTGCCGGGTGTCACGATCGGCGAGCAGGCCATCGTTGCCGGGGGTGCGGTGGTGACAAAGGACGTGCCTCCCAATGCAGTTGCAGCGGGTATCCCGGCCCAGGTCACCCGGCAGCGGAGGAACGAGGGCAGGAGCAAGGAGCAGCTCAACCATATCTGGTTGTATAACGGGGCCTTCCAGGACGAGTAACCGGGTGTCCTGCGGCATATCTGGTTCTGTGAAACCAACGCTGGAATGTACAAGGGATAGAGAGGATGCCCCTTCCCCAAATTGTATAGAAAAACCCGGTTTTCCCACAATTTTTTCTGACCGAGTAAAGAAATCCCAAAAATCTGTAGTGCCAACTGAGCAAATTCAGCGTATCAGCATCTTCATTTTTTCCGCCCTTACCCTTATAAACCCCAGCGCCGTATAGTATTCCTATCAACGATCTGATCCATCGTTGAAATTGAATAAAAGAGCATACCATATGAGAGGAGCAATATTTTATGATACTGGTACCAGATACGAGCGTCCTTATTGACGGACGCATAACATCGATGATAAAGGCCGGTGAATACAAAGGAGCAACAATAATCGTCCCTGAAGCGGTCATCGCGGAACTCGAGGCCCAGGCAAACAACGGACGAGAAATAGGGTTCTCGGGCCTGAATGAATTGCAGTCGCTCTGCAAGATGGCCGAGGAAAAAACGATAGAACTTAAATTCTCCGGTGTCAGACCGTCGCTCGAACAGGTCAAGCTCGCAAGCGGCGGCGAGATCGATTCGATGATCAGGGGAATCGCCATTGAAAATTCTGCACGGTTCATAACAAGCGATAACGTGCAGGCCGAGGTGGCACGGGCAAAAGGGCTCGACGTCATCTACCTAAAACCGCAGGTCACGGATTTTGTCCCGCTCGGGATCGACCAGTTCTTCGACGAGCACACCATTGCCGTCTATCTTAAGGAACGCGTAGCCCCGATGGCAAAGAAGGGCTCCATAAACGACATGAAACTCGTGAAGATCCGCGACCAGCCGACAAGCGAGTACGAGCTGCGGAACCTTGCGCAGGAGATCCTCGAACGGGCAAAACGCGACCCGGACGGATTTATCGAAGTCGAGAAACGGGGCGTCACGGTCGTCCAGATCGGCTCGATGCGCATCGCGATAGCAAGAAGGCCGTTTCTGACGGCATGGAGATCACCTGCGGTCCGTCCCATTGTCGACGTAACACTCGACAATTACGTAAAGTCCGATGTCATCAAGAAGAGGATCGTCTCCGAGAACCGCGGGCTTATCATCGCCGGTTCGCCCGGCGCAGGCAAGACCACGCTCGCGCAGGGGATCGCAACCTTCCTTTCCGACAACGGGTTCGTGGTCAAGACCATGGAGGCTCCCCGCGAGCTCCAGGTGCCCGACCAGATCACCCAGTACACGATGCTCGACGGGAGCATGGCAAACACTGCCGATGTCCTCCTGCTCGTGCGCCCGGACTTCGTCATCTTCGATGAACTCCGGAAAAACGAGGACTTTCGAGGTCTTCTCCGACATGCGCCTTGCCGGCCTCGGAATGGTCGGCGTGATCCACGCAAACAGCGTCCAGGACGCTCTCCAGCGCTTTCTCGGACCGGGTGGACTTCTCCGTCCTCTCGCAGGTGGTCAACACCATCGTATTTCCTGGATAAGGGCGTCATTACGAAGATCTTCGATGTCGGTTTCACCATCAAGGTGCCCGAGGGCATGGCAAACGAGATGCACATCCGCCCCGTGACCACCGTCATCCGACTTCCGAGACCGGTAACCTCGTGCTCGATATCTTCCGGTACGACGGCCAGACGATCGTCATGCCGGTGATGGAAGGCACGGTTTCCCCGACAGTCTCCACACCCTCGCTCCGGGTCCCGCAGGTCACCAATGTCGGCCAGCCGGTCTCGCCGGTCAACAAGCCGGGCAGTTCGCTTGCGGAACATCCCCGACGCGACTCCCAAAAAGGAAGAGCGACGACCGGCCCGGCTGGAAGCTCACCGGAAAAGGAGATCCAGCGCGAGATCGGACGGTATACCGACGGCGAAGTGGACGTCCAGATGATCAGCGACACCAAAGCCGTTGTCTACATCGACGACAAGGATGTCCCGGCCGCGATCGGGAAAGGCGGCAAGAACGTCTCGGCAATCGTCAACAAGATCGGCATCGGTATCGACATCAAGCCGCGGACCGACCTCGACCGGCAGCAGGCCCAGCCGCAGAAGCCGGAAGCAGAGTTCTCCGCCGGTACGGGGATCAAGATCCAGACCGACAAGAAGCAGCTCGTAATCATCGCACCCGAGCAGTCCGGTAAGATTGTCGATGTCTTTGCTGGCAAGGAATACCTCTTCACGGCAACGGTAAACGATACCGGCGAGATCAGCCTTGCAAAGAACTCGAGCATTGCGCAGGAAATGATCCGGCGCTACCAGAACAACGAGAACATCAAGCTGCGGCCGGTGTGAGCGTCCTTTAGAATTATTACTCATGCGATACCCATTATATGAGGAGAAGGTGAAGGGATTTTGAGCGAATTCGATCTGGGAAAATTCGAGGAAGAGGCCCACGAACGATGGCTCCATGCGTTCGAGGCCAATCCTTCAGATAAAGAAAAATTTTACATCACCGTCGCGTTCCCGTACCCGAGCGGCGCGATGCACGTCGGCCACGGCCGTACCTATATCGTGCCCGATGTGATCGCACGGTTCTGGCGGATGCGGGGCAGGCAGGTGCTCTTCCCGATGGCGTTCCACGTCACGGGTGCACCGGTCGTCGGGATCTCGAAGAGGATAGCAAGAAAAGACGAGAAGACGATCCGGCTCTACCGCGACCTGTACAAGGTCCCGCAGAACGTGCTTGAAGGGTTTACCGATCCGCTCACCATCGTCAAGCACTTTGCCGCCGAATACCAGCGCGTGATGACTTCCTGCGGCCTTTCCATTGACTGGCGCAGGCGCTTTATCACGGTCGACCCGACCTACAGCAAGTTTGTCGAGTGGCAGTGGAAGCACCTGTACGAGGCAGGCCACGTGATCAAGGGCGTCCACCCGGTCCGGTACTGCACGGTCGACGATAACCCGGTCGGCGACCACGACCTTCTCGAAGGGGACAAGGCAGAAGTGATCAAGTTCACGCTCGTCATGTTCCACTACGGCGATGCGATCATCCCCACCGCCACCCTCCGGCCCGAGACCATCCACGGGGTCACGAACCTCTGGGCCAACCCGAACGTCACCTACGTAAAGGCCATCGTGGACGGCAAGGCCTGGATCATTTCGAAAGATGCCGCTGAAAAGCTCGTGCTCCAGGACCACACGGTCGAGATAAAAGAAGATGTCCCGGGGAAAGACCTCATCGACAAGACCGTGACCCACCCGCTCTGCGGTACCGTCCCGATCCTTCCTGCAGACTTTGTCGATCCCGACATGGCGACCGGCATGGTCATGAGCGTTCCCGCCCATGCACCGTTCGACTACATTGCGCTCCGCGACCTCCAGCAGCAGGGCAAGTATACGAAGATAACACCGGTTCCCCTCATCTCGGTCGAGGGCTACGGCAAGGTCCCGGCGCAGGACGCAGTGGAACGGGCAGGGATCCAGCACCAGATGGACAGCCGGATGGATGCCCTCACACAGGAGATCTATTCTGCGGAGTTCTCGAAGGGGAAGCTCTTCGCAAAGTTCGGCGGCAAGCCGGTCCGGGTCGCCCGCGAAGAGATGGCGCAGGAGATGCTCGACAAGTACGGCTCGGTCGTCATGTACGAGTTCGACCAGCGCCCGGTCATCTGCCGGTGCGGCAACAAGGTCAAGGTGAAGATCCTTCACGACCAGTGGTTCTTAAAGTACAGCGACCCGGAGTGGAAAGCCCAGGTGAGCGACCACTTAAAGGACATGGCACTCGTGCCCCCCGAGGTCCGGGCCGAGTTCGACCGGACGGTCGGCTGGCTCAAGGACTGGGCCTGCACCCGGCGTGTCGGGCTTGGCACCCGGTTCCCGTGGGACACGAAGCAGCTCATCGAGCCGCTCTCGGATTCGACCGTGTACATGTCGTACTACACGATCGCCCACAAGATCCGGGAGATGGACCCGAAAGTCCTCACCCCCGAGGTCTTCGATTACATCTTCCTCGGGAAGAACTCCCCGGACTTACCTGAGAAGAAGAAGCTCGACGCCATGCGGGAGGAGTTCCTGTACTGGTACCCGTACGACTTCCGGTTCTCGGCAAAGGATCTTATCTCCAACCACCTCACCTTCCAGATCTTCCACCACGTGACGATCTTCCCGAAGGACAAGCTCCCGAAGGGGATGGTTGTCTTTGGCATGGGTCTCCTGAATGGCGCAAAGATGTCTTCCTCGAAGGGGAACGTCTTCCTGCTCGAAGATGCAGTCAGCGAGTTCGGTGCCGATACCGTGCGTATGTTCCTGACCGGCAGCGCAGAACCCTGGCAGGACTTTGACTGGAGAAACGAGCTCGTCCTCTCCACGAAAAAGCAGATCGAGCGGTTCTACGCGACCATCATGGAGCTCAAAGAGGTTAAAGGCGAACCGCAGGATATCGACCGCTGGCTCACCAGCCGGCTCCAGGAGCATGTCGCAAAGATGACTGCGGCCCTGGACAACTTCCAGACCCGGCAGGCGCTCCAGGAAGCATCGTTCGGAATCGAGACCGACCTGAAGTGGTACCGCCGCAGGCTGCCCGAAGGCTGTGCAGGCAGCAGCGAGCTTGCCACCCTCTGTTCGGTCTGGACCCGGCTCCTCTCGCCGTTCATCCCGTTCACCACCGAGCACCTCTGGAGGGAACTGGGCAACAAGGACCTTGTCTCTTTTGCCGAGTGGCCGGTTGCAGACAAGAAGCTGATCAACACGAAGATCGAGCTCTCCGAGGAACTTCTTGCCCGTACGGTCGAGGATGTCGAGTCAATCAAGAAGCTGATCCAGATCACCCCGAAGTCGATCACTATCGTGCTCGCTCCCTCGTGGAAATACGAGGTATTCCGGACGATTGCAAAAGCGAGCGACCGGAACACGGTGATAAAAGAGATCATGAAGGACGATGCGATGAAGAAGCGGGGCAAAGAGGCCACCGATGCGGCAAAGCAGTGCACGACACTCATCCACCGCCTGCCCCCGCAGGTCGTGGAG
>Ga0268356_10494_pt1 | contig 72913 bp, 57 predicted proteins | sample BioMet10_FD_194415 | JGI IMG/M metagenome (GOLD analysis project Ga0268356, IMG submission 194415) | Sewage microbial communities from Oakland, California, United States - Biofuel 10 (PacBio Assembly) | ecosystem: Engineered > Wastewater > Sewage > Unclassified | place: USA: California | collected...
CAACCCTCCCAAAGGGCTGTTTCCGCGCGAGGTCGTGCGAGTGGTCACCCCGGGAAACCATCGTCGAACCCACCCTGCTCAAGAATGACCAGAACAACTTTCTGGCCGCCGTCACACGCCAGGAAAATCTGGCTGCCGTGGCCTACGTGGATATTACCACTGGCGAGTTCTACACCACCCAATTTACGATCTCAGAGGGATTGGGTGAACTGCGCACCGAGTTGATTCGACTCTAACCCGGCAGAAGTACTGGCACCGGAATCCTTCGACCTTTCGGCCGTCTTCAGCGGACACATACCCGCCTGCCCGACTGGCGCTTCGAAACGGGACGCTGCCGGGGAATGCTGCTGAGCCAGTTCGAAGTGCAAACTCTGGACGGCTTTGGCCTGAAAGACCTGACCCTGGCCACCCAGGTCGCCGGGGTGATCTTGCAATACCTGCGAGAAACCCAGCCCACCGCCACAGCTCTGCTCACACACATCACCTCTTACTCGATCAGCGAATTCATGTCGCTGGACGCAGCCACCCGCCGTAACCTGGAGTTGACCGAGACCATCCGGCGCGGCGACAGTGAAGGCTCACTGCTGTCTGTGCTTGACCGCACCGTTACCCCCATGGGGCACCGGCTCATCCACCAATGGGTTTCGAAACCACTGCTGGACATTGAAGCCATTAACCACCGGCTGGACGTGGTGGAGTATTACCTGAACAACGGCGTCCTGCGCGCGGACCTGCGCGCCGCGCTGGCCAAGATCACCGATCTGGAGCGCATCATCAACCGCATCAGCGCTGAAATCGCCGCCCCGCGCGATCTGGTCGCCCTGCGTACCAATCTGGAGCGGACTGCTCGAGATCAAGAAAAAGATCAGCGGGGAAGAAGCTGTACTGCAAACGATCCATGATGATTTCGAGCTGTGCCCAGAAGCTCTGGAGCTGCTGAACCGGGCCATTTCCGACGACCCGCCAGCCACCCTGCAAAATACCGGCGTCATCCGCCCCGGTTACTCTGAAGAACTGGACCCACATCATCGAAATGTCACGCCACGCCCGCGAATGGATCTCGAACCTGGAGAGTGTCGAACGTGAGCGCACCGGCATCAAAAACCTCAAAGTCGGCTACAACAAGGTTTTTGGCTATTACATCGAGCTATCCAATAGCTACACGCATCAAGCACCACCGGAGTACATCCGCAAGCAAACGCTGGTTAATGCCGAACGCTACATTACCCCAGAAATGAAGGAATATGAATCGCTGGTTCTGAATGCTGAAGAACGCATCCACGACATCGAAAACCGGCTTTTCAAGGAAATCTGCCGTGAGATCACCCGTTCTGCCCGTCTGATCCAGCAAACTGCCCGAATTCTGGGCGAACTCGACGTTTACCTTTCGTTTGCCGAAGTTGCCGCGCTCTCTGGATACAGCCGGCCAGAATTAACCCGTGAACCGATCCTCGAAATCCACGACGGACGCCACCCGGTAGTCGAAACCACGCTGCACGGCGAACGGTTCGTCCCCAATGACACAATCTTCGAAGAAGGGGAAATCGTCCGCATCATCACCGGCCCCAACATGAGCGGTAAATCCACCTTTCTGCGTCAGGTCGCCCTGATCGTCCTGCTGGCGCAGATGGGCAGCTTCGTTCCGGCCGGCAAATCGCGGATTGGGTTGGTCGACCGTATCTTCACCCGCATCGGCGCTCAAGACGAAATCCACGCCGGGCAATCCACCTTCATGGTCGAAATGATCGAAACAGCCAACATTCTCAATCACGCCACGCCGCACTCCCTGCTGATCCTGGATGAGATCGGACGAGGCACATCCACTTACGATGGGCTTTCAATCGCCTGGGCCGTCGTCGAATACATCCATAACCACCCCGGATTGAAAGCCAGAACCCTGTTCGCCACCCACTATCACGAACTGACCCAACTGAGTGATCTGCTGCCCGGAGTACGCAATTACAACGTGGCCGTCAGCGAAGCTGACAATCAGGTGGTCTTTTTACACCGCATCGTACCTGGCGGCGCTGACCGTTCCTACGGCATTCACGTGGCCCAACTGGCAGGCATTCCGCGCCCGGTCATCCTGCGCGCTTCTGAAATTCTCAAACAACTGGAGCAATCTTCGGGCACCGCCATCGAAATCAGCCCGGCAGCTCCCCAGCAGATGGCCCTCTTCCCAGAAACCAACCCCATTCTCGAGGAATTAAAAAAGATCGACCTGAATACGATTCCTCCGATTCAGGCGATCAATCTGCTCTACGAATGGCAAAAGAAGTTCATCCCGCCTGACGAAACAGGCAAGAAAAAGAAAAACTAGCGCACCGGCGAATTTATCCCCACAATGTGATGCCGAAAGATGGCATTGGCTTCCCGTGACAGCCAAGGTTTAGCGCACAACTCTTCTCAAGACCAGGAGACAAATGCTGACTGCCAAAGCAATCGCCATGACTACGGCTCCGATCAAGAAAAACTGCTGAGCCACGGAAGTCAGCAAGAGATTCACTGAATCCCCCAAAACGGATTTCAGCGCATCTGGAACCAACTGGGGCAGCAGTGGGCGAATGAACAAAAAAGCCGCTCCCAACAAGAAGGAATCAAAGAGCGCGGCAATCAAACCGCTGATCCCCAGACTGTGCAGAAAGACTGCCAGACGTCGGGTGTTAAGCAGCAACAGAATTCCCGCCAAAATGACCGAAAGCCAGGGCAGATAATCTACCAGCGTGCGCACCAGACGATAGACCGCATAAACCTGACGTACCTGCTCACTCTGAACCAAACTGACATCGCCCAGACTGAACAGCGTATACGAATCCGGCAATAATGTGGCCGCGGATTGCACAGCGGTCTGCAAAACCGGATTGACGGCTGAGAGAATCGGTTCCGGCGGGGTGCAGGCAGACAAGAAAGACAAATCGATCTGCGACGGATCGATCAGCGCTACCAGCAAATTCTGCATCTGGTCGGCAGTGCAGGTGGGGTTCATACTTTCCAGCTGCTGTATCAATTGGGCTACCCCTTCAGCCGTTAATTTTTGCTTCACTGGCATCAAATCCAGGGTTAGTTCCAGACCAGAGCTTTTCAGGTTGAGAAAATCATAAAAGCTGGCCATCATTTGATTCGTTTGCTGCTGCAGATAATCAGCCGGCAGCAAGTAGCTGAAAATTGCTGGGTTTGCTGCGGGGACAGGAACTGCAATAATTGACTGGCGGCGCCTTGAGACGAAATCGCTGATTCCAGCCGTTCTTGAACCAGAGTGGGTACTTTTTCATAAAGATTCTGAGAAACCAATACCTTATCCACAAACTTCTGATCGAACAGCGTCTTCTGCAAGGTCAGGCAAAGCAGCGTAACGATCAAAGACAGGGTCAGTAATACAGCAAAGAAAACTGTCCAGCCGCTGGCTTTTACCGGTTGATCGGATTGAGTCATCAAATGCCTCCCAAATCTATTTCTCTGGCACCAGAATCTTACCGCTCCAGCGGTTCAACTCGACGGTGACCAAACCACCATGAAGATCATCAAAAACTTCATGCCCGATGGGGTTACGCAAACAGTGCATCTCCGGTTTGAGGTAAGGTGAAAGATCGAGCATCACCTTATTCGTCTGGTTCGACACATTGCCCACCACAATTGCCAGATCGTCCCCTTCTTTGCGCAGAAAAGCGAAAGTATTGTCATCAGAAACCGGCAAAACCTCGAATTCACCCCGACGCAAAGCATTGGAATCATTGCGCAGGTGAATCAAGCTCTTCACCCACTGCAGTACCTCAAGATTCCATTTGCTTTCTTCCCATGGGAAGGCACGCCGGTTATCGGGGTCAGCAGCGCCCTCCAGGGCAATCTCATCACCATAGTAAACTGCCGGCGCACCCGGGAAGGCAAACAGGATCAGAAAAGCGAGTTTGAGTTTTTCGACACTCTTATTCAGCAACGTGAAGATGCGCTCGGTATCGTGAGACCCCAACGAGTTATACATGGCATAAACGTTGGCTTTGGGATAATGAGTAACCCAGCTTTGCATCTCGCGGATGAAATCGGAGGCCTTCTTCTTTTCGCCGAGCACATCCAGGATCAGCGTACGAATCGGATAATTCATCAAGCCATCAAAATGGTGCTCGCCGACCCAGCGCAGGTCGCCATCCCAGATTTCGCCCAGCAGGTAAGCCTCAGAATTGGTCTCTTTGACGATCTTGCGGAACTGATCCCAGAAACCGTCGTCGTCGATCTCATTGGGTACGTCCAGACGCCAGCCATCGATCCCCTGCTCCAGCCAGTAACGGGTTACCCGATAAAGGTAATCACGCACGTGCGGGTTGGCTGTGTTAAATTTGGGCAGGCTCTTATATTTCCACCAGCCCAGATAGGTCGTGGCGTCCCCTGGAGAATAGGCATCCACCGGCAGTTTCTTGACGTGAAACCAATCAAGATAGGGGGAATCCCACTGATTTTCGAGAATATCGTTGAAGGCAAAAAAGCCACGTCCACAATGATTGAAAACACCATCCAGAATGACGCGTACCTGATTGCGATGAGCTACATCGAGCAGACTTTTAAATGTCTGCAAATCGCCCAATTTGGGATCGATCTGGAAATAATCGACAGCGTTATAACGGTGGTTCGAGGCTGAGAGAAAAATGGGGGTGAAATAGAGCGTATTCACGCCCAGATCAAGCAAATAGTAGAAACGGTCGATCACTCCACGCAGGTCCCCGCCAAAGAAAGAGGTAATCGTCGGGCGTGAGTTCCAGTTGACCAGGTTGGGCGGATCATTGGTCAAGTCACCGTTATAGAAACGGTCCGGAAAAATTTGGTAAAAAACTGCATCCTGAACCCAATCGGGGACACTCATGGTTATCTGGCAATCCTTTTCAGCAGCATTTCGGGAGCATCGTTCCAGTCTTTTTTATCATACTCACCGCTGGCCAGTTTTTCGAGTACCTCGCACAATGCCTGATTCACCGGGGTAGAAATGCCCAGCTTTTGACCCTTGCGCACCACAGCCCCATTGAGAAAGGTCACCTCAGATCGTTTCTGCCCGGCATAAAGATCGATGTGAAAAGAAGGCATTTTCGCCCCACGACCTTTGCCCAGGCCCAGCCAACTTACCGGCCGACTGAGAAACTCGGGGCAAGTGTGAATCAGCTCCACCAAAGGTTTAATCGGGGTGCCCGGCAGATTCACCACCCGCAAGCCCAACGCCTCCATCACCTGCAGCGTCTCTTTGATCTGCAATACCTCGAGATGGTACACCTGGCGGTCGGCAAAAACCTGCGTTGGAGTCCAGTTCAAAATCGCCGAAGTAGCATTTCCCAACAGATTGGTGATCATCTTCGACCACTTCAAATCACCACGGCGAGGGTAACCCCTGGGGTTAAGCCCTGCCTGACGAAAAGCCTCGATAATTGAGTCAGAGAGCGGATGAACGCTCTCGATGCCGATGCCGCGCATCTTTTCGACCGCGATTGAACCCAAACCATCCTTGCTCACTGCCGTAGCAATGGAAGCCCCAATCACTTTCTCCTGGCCCAGCACTTCAGCATAGACCTCTTCGTTTTCGACGCCATTCTGCAGACAGATCAATGGCGGAAATTGCGCCGCCAACGGGCGAATGGTTTGTGCCAGCGAGCCCGAATCAAACGATTTGACAGCCACCAAAGCGGCATCATAGCTGGCCGCAGCCATCGCGTCAGGCAACGAAAAGAAAACCTGCTCGGCCATGAGAGAATGCCTGCCAGAGGGTAAATCCAAGTTCAACGGTTTCTGCACGGGTTTTTGCCCAGGCTCACCGCGCTCCACAAAAGCTACCTGATGGCCTGCCAGCAGCAGACTGCCCCCAATATAGGTACCGATGGCTCCCATGCCAAAGCATAAAAATTTCATCGTCTTACTCTCTTGCCCAATCCGGGTTTCCATTGAGAAAATCTTTACCGCCCATCCATTTTTTGCCAGCGGGCTGCACTTCAAGCAATTGCAAACTCCCTGAACTGGTCTGCACGGCCGGCAAACCAGCAAGGATCAAATGCCTACCCGGAACAGTGTTCGCACTCGGAATCACCTGTGCTCTGCGCACTTTGAGAGGAGCTTCCTTCCAGAGGAAATAAGTGCCGGGCCAATCATTGAAGGCCCGTACCCGGCGCTCCAGCGACACGGCCGGCTGCGTCCAATCGAGCAGCCCTTCTTCCTTCTTGAGCATGGAGGCATAAGTGGCCTCGCCCACCTGATCCTGCGCGGCCAGAGTACCCGCAAAAATTTCAGGAAGAGCGGCAAGCAACGTTCGGGCGCCCAGTTCAGCCAAACGCTGGCCCAGAGAATCCGCCGTATCCTCGGGACGAATATATTCTTTTACCTGGCGATAGACCGGGCCAGTATCGATGCCCGCGTCCATCTTCATAATGGAAACACCCGTAAATTCATCGCCGCTCAAGATCGCCGCCTGAATCGGAGCCGCTCCACGCCAACGAGGCAAATACGAAGCATGGACGTTAATGCAGCCCAGGCGGGGCAGATCAAGCACGTTCTGACGCAAAATCTGTCCGAACGCAGCGACCACAATCGCATCCGGATGCCAGCTCTCGAGCTGGGCAAAGGATTCCGGATTCTTCAAACGTAACGGCTGCATCACCGGCAGGTGCAGTTCTTCAGCAACCACTTTCACCGCCGGTGGGGTCAATACCCGACCGCGCCCGGAAGGCTTATCTGGCTGAGTGACCACGCCAACAACATTAAACTGCTGAGCCAGCGGTTTCAAGACCGCGGCTGCAAAATCAGGAGATCCCATAAATACAATGTTCTTCGTCATAAAGGAAATTTTAACATATCCCACTGCAAATGCAGGAGAACTTACCCATTTTTCTCAGGTTCAGTTAGAATAGAAAATATGGAATTTGCAAAAAAAGCAAGCGATGAATTGCACGCCGCCTTCCAGGCCCGTGAGTTCGAAAACGAAGGAATGGCACGGGTGTGTGCCCGACGTGCTGCCGGCTGGGCCATCAAAGATTACCTGCAGCGCAAGCACGTGCCCATCCCCACCCCCAACGCATTTGGCTTATTGAAAGACGAGTCAATTCGCTATTTTCTGCCCGCTGAGGCCGTTCCCATTATTGAGCATCTGACCCTGCGAGTCGGGCAGGACTTCAATCTGCCGGATGAAGTCGATCTGCTGCAAGAAACCAGGCACCTGCTGGCACTGTTTGACATTCCATTCACGGAAGAAGGTTAAATCATCTATGGCTGAAGGCAAAATCAAAGTTTATGGTACTACCTGGTGCGGGGATTCAAGACGCGCAAGACAATTCTTTGAAACCAATCATATCGACTACGAATGGATCGATATCGAAAAAGACCCCGCAGCCGTCAAATTCGTAGAAGAAACCAATCACGGCTACCGCAGCGTGCCCACCATCGTCTTCCCAGATGGGACGATCCTGACCGAGCCTTCGATCTATACTCTCAATAAGAAAATGGGTTTGTTGTAGCGCCCAGCCAAAACAGCATTAGTCTCTGGAACGCAGGCGGTCAACCAGCCAGAGCAGCACCAACCCGGTCACCAGACCGGCCCCAATGATCACCAGTCCGGTGTGAGGTTCGTGTCTTTCCAGAGCGACGTGCTGGGTACGCTCCAACTTTTTCTGCAATTGGTGAATAAACGCTGGATCCGGCTGCAGAGGCCGCAGCGATTCAGAAAGCTGTTTTTCAAGCGAACTAATGTAGTTTAATTCATCATTTTCGGTGAACATAGATCGATTCCTGCCCTGAACAATGCCATCCTATTCTTTCTGATAACCGATTCTGGTCATTTCTTCGCGCAAGGCAATCAGCGCGCGGTGATACAAGCTCTTGATCGCGCCTTCACTTTTGCCAAGAATTTCGCCAATTTCTTGATTCGAATAATCTTCAACAAATTTCAAGATCAACAACTGCTGCCGTTCTGGGGAAAGCCGGCGAATGCCCTCCAGGAGCATCTCCATCTCTTGCGTCTTTTCCACGGTCTTCTCAGGATGATCAATCCGGGCCGGCATCTCGATGGTATCTTCAAGCGGCACCTCTTTGCGGCGATTGACTATCCCGATGCCAGTTGGCAATCAGATTATGGGCAATACGGTAGAGCCAGGCAGAAAATGGAACACCCTTCTCTACGTAACTGCCAATGTGCCCAAACGCCCGGTAAAAAACCCGCGAAGTAATATCTTCTGCATCCGTCTCAGAGCCAATGCGATAATACACATAACTGTAGATCTTCGAGACGTACTTGGCATACAGGAAGCTGAACGCTTCAGCATCCCCTTCGCGGGCACGTTGGACCGCATTTTCTTCTGTGATCTCATTCAATCCCGAATCATGGATCGAACTCATTTCATTAAACACCTGTCATCCCTGTTCGTTCTTCTCTTTATTTTACTTCTTTTGCCGCCACAACAGCAGCGTAGGCATTCAGAATACCATAACCCGCCGTATCATTCGGCGTTCCGGTATCGGTGCCACAATTCTTGAGCGTCCCTGAATATGGGGTTGCCGTCTCTTCGAGGATCTGTTTGGTCAGCTCAACATTCCCGATCAAATTCGGGTTTGCCGACCACATCAATGCCACAACCCCAGAAACCTGCGGTGCCGAAAAGGACGTGCCATCGGCCTGGGTGTACTGTTTACCCGGGAAAGCTGAAACAACCCCCTCGCCGGGAGCCAATATGTCAGGTTTGATCCGATCACTGCCATCGACCTTAACCGGGCCCAAACTGCTGAAGCTGGAGACGTTGCCGTTCTGATCGATCGACCCGGCGGTAAACACATCCACATAGATCGAGGGAGGATCAGAGACCGTACTGCAGCCATAATCACCCGTATTTCCGGCCGCCACCGACATGAAGATGCCTGCATCTTCCATGGCTGCCACCGCATTCGAGAATATCTGGGCATCGCAACCCTCGACCTCAGGGCAGCCCCAACTGTTGTTGACGATATTCGCCCCCTTGGCAGGAACGCCATCAGTGAAAGCATTGCCGCTCTGCGGATAGGGAGCCAGCATGAACTGCATACAATTTAGATATTTGGCCGGGTTACCCAAATTACGAGCCAGATTGACACAGCCAATCCACTGCGCATCGGGAGCAACGCCCAAATTCTTGCCGGTGATCAGTGCCAGCGTGGCCGTGCCATGCCCACCTGCGTCCGTAGGATAGATCGAGTGATTCCAGGGATCCAGCCAGTCATAGTCGCCGGAGCCGTCTCGACCGCGGTAAGAATCTTTGACCTCTGGGTGGTAACCATCCACGCCGGAATCTGTCTGGCCAATAACAATGCCCTTGCCGGTCACAACTAACTCATCATGCACCTCATCCACCTTGATCATTTTCATGTTCCAGGTAGGCGTGACCGGCTGGTTGACTTCATCCGTATTCGTCACCGGCACCGTGGAATGCAAAGGACGCAGTTCGGGGCTTTGCAGAATGCGATCCACGTCACTGCGGTGCTGCAGAATCATCGTCCGATATGGTCCGGCTTCTACCTCAATGGCATTGACCAGATAATAAGGGGTATAGCTGGCATGCCACCGATCCAATTGCTGGCGGAGATCCTGCTGAGATGAATCTGCAGTCTGCACCAGCAACTGATAAACGGCGGCGCGCCGCTCGTCTACATTCTGAATCTGGTTAACCTGAGATAAATCTGCCTGCTGCTTCATTACGATGAAAATCTTATCGCCAAAGAAGCCCGGTTGGCCCCACAGAAAGTAAATGGCAGCAACGACAGCCACAGCCACCCCGGTAAAGATCAGGTTCATTTTGATGTTCAGACGAATTTTATCCGCCACCTTGACGTAAGCCACCGACAGGATCACGAAGAAAAGCATAACGCCCATCGAAGTCCAGGCAGATCGGAAAGCCCACTCAATAACCTCACCGGGAGCGCTGCCAATCACCAGCGACAGCTCATCCGCATCATACCAGAGCAGCGGCAGCACCAGAAGCAAGCCGCTCAGCGCCCCAATGCCAATGCGGGACTTCTGAGCATCGCCTCGCCCCAGAATAGCCATCGAGGTCAAAAGCCAGGCCGCCGCCGTCAGCACAATCAGCATCAGAGGTTGAATGCCATTCAGTGCCACCGCATTGGTAGTCAGGACCATGAACAGCAGAACTGCCCAGCCATCCAGAAAGAAATCGCCGCGTGAAATTTCACGAGCAGGCGTTTGAGTATATTGAAAGAGAGAAGGATAAATGATCTCGACAAATAGCAATCCCCAAAAGGCACCCTCCACCAGATAGAGCAGCGTATCGTCCACTGAACCAAGAGCTCCCCAAAGCACCCATGGAATCAGCGCCAGCCCGCCCAGCATGGCATAAATGCCCCACACCCCGCCCTTGAGATTTTTCTCAACAAGAAAAGTGATCGGATGCCGTTGATGGATAAAGATCAAAATTGAAGCAAAGATCGCGAAAGTCAGAATTTCAAAAGCAGCTACCTGCTGCTGATCGGTGATGAAAAGCAAGCGCACCGGCACCAAAGCCAGGTTAAGAATAGCCGCCATGAACCAGACATGAAAGATCTGTTTCAGACGCGGCGTTTTTGCCACCGCATAAGCAATCCATAACCCTACAAACAAGAACAGGGAGATGAGGCCATGCACATAGATGCGGATATCGGGTAAAGTGGTCGAACTCTGGAACAGGCTCTGTTCCACTGACCAGGACAGGAACAGATCAATAAAGGAAAGCAAAAGGATGGCAATCGAAAATAAAATCATAGCGGCTTTTGCTTTGCCGCCAGTCAGTTTTTCGGTATCGATGACAGTGTTCTCAGTTTTTGTTTTCATCTCTCTATCCATTCATTTTTGCGGGCGAGTTATGGCAAAATTCACTTGCTCAAAAAAGTTTTTTGATTACACTTAATATGGTTGTTTTCATTATAAGTGCTTTTCCGTTCGATCAAGAAAAATTCTTCTCGGAGGAGAAAAAATGCAACAAATCGAGTTTTCCTGGAAGACTGACGATGGCCTCAATTTGTATGCAAAAGAGTGGAAGCCTGAAGGCCAGGCGAGAGCCGTTGTAGCACTCGTGCACGGCCTGGGCGAACACATTGGCCGCTACGATCACGTTGCTGAAGCCTTTGGCAAAACTGGAATCGCCATGGTTGGGTTCGATCAGCGCGGTCACGGCCGTTCCGATGGCATCCGCGGTTACGAAAAATCGTATGACACCATCTTTGGGGATATCACGCATGACATTCAGAATGCCCACGAACGCTATCCGGGGCTGCCCGTTTTCCTGTACGGACACAGTCTGGGCGGCAATTTGGTGCTGACCTATACCCTCAAGATGAAACCCGAGCTAAGAGGCGTGATCGCCACCAGCCCTGGGCTGGCTACCGCTGAACCGCTGCCAGCAGCCATGATGGTCATGACCAAAATTCTGTACCGCCTCGGCCCCTCCTTGAAGATCAAGAATGGCCTGGACCTGGACGGCCTCTCGCACGACCCGGAAGTCGCCAAAAAATATATTGCCGATCCACTGGTGCACCCCTACATTTCCCCGCGTCTGGCACTGGACATGCTCAACGCCGGCGATTACTGCGTGGAGCATGCGGCTGAATTTCCGCTGCCGCTGCTGCTGATGCAGGGCACCGCCGACCGTCTGGTCAACCCCAAGCGCACCAAAGATTTTGCAGCCGCCGCACCATTGAGCAAGATTACCTACAAAGAATGGCCCGATCACTATCACGAACTGCACAATGAACCAGATAAAGACGTTGTCATCCAGACCATGATCGACTGGATGAATCTTGAATTAAAATAATCTGAGGATTGAGTCACCTCCTTGACCTCGGAAAAATCAGAGGGTAGAATTAAACGGATTCATGTACCAGGCTTCACCACGTTTCTGACACTATCGGATATGGTCTGGCTCTAGGTCACGAATGATAGAAAATTATCAAACGATAAAAACCACTCACCCATGTCTCACCGACATCTGGAGTGGTTTTTATTTATTTCACGAAATTGATTGAGGAGAGTTTTTCACAATGAATGATTTTCTCTTTCACGACGCTCTTTCTGCTGTTGATCCAGATGTTGCCGCTTTAATCTCTTACGAGACTGAAAGACAAAATCGCAAGTTGATCCTGATCCCCTCTGAATCCAGCGCGCCCGCTTCGGTACGTGAAACGCTGGGATCTACTTTCCAAAATCTTTACGCTGAAGGCTACCCTGATGAAGAAATGCGCTGGATGAGTGAATCCGAAATTCTGGATTACCCCATGCGTCTGGCAGATTACCGCCGCTACGCTGATCCCCGTTATTACAAAGGGGTCGAATTCGCCGACATTGTCGAATCCCTGGCCCGCCGCCGCTGCGCCAAAGTTTTTGCCACCGAGAAAGTCTCGGCCGACCAGATTTTCGTCAACGTCCAGGCACTCTCTGGAGCACCTGCCAATAACGCCGTCTACAGCGCACTCATCGAACCGGGCGATACCATTCTGGGGATGAACCTGCTGCACGGCGGCCACCTCAGCCACGGTTCTTCCGTCAACCGCTCGGGCAAACTCTACAAAGTCTTTCACTACAACGTCGACCCCACAACCGAAAAAATCGATTACGCTCAGGTCGAAGCGCTGGCCAAAGAATGCCAGCCCAAAGTGATCATCTGCGGCTATTCGTCCTATCCGTGGGTGCCCGATTTCGCGCGCTTCCGCACCATCGCGGACAGCGTCGGTGCCTATCTGCTGGCGGACGTCTCACACATTGCCGGCATGATCGCTGCCAAAGCGCTGCCTTCCCCGGTTGGCTATGCCCACGTCATCACCTTCACCACCCACAAAACCATGTGCGGCCCGCGCGGCGCGGTCATCCTCACCACTGACCCGGCACTGGCGAAAAAACTTGACAAAGGGGTCTTCCCAGGGGAACAGGGCGGCCCGCACGTGCACGTGATCGCAGCTCTGGCAACCACTTTCAAGCTCGCCAAGACCGAACAATTCGCACAATTACAGCAGCAAATTCTCAAGAACGCCAAAGCACTGGTCGAGCAACTACAAAAACGCGGCCTGCGCATTCCTTTTGGCGGCACCAACACCCATCTGGCTAACCTCGACTGCAAAACTATCGTTGGTCCCGACGGCACGGCCCTATCCGGGGATATTGCCGCCCGCATCCTCGACGTCGCCGGCATTGTGCTCAACCGCAATACCATCCCGGGAGACAAGACAGCGTTGTATGCTTCCGGCATCCGTTTTGGCACGCCGTGGATGACCCAACGCGGGCTGAAAGAAGCCGAGATGGTTAAAGTCGCGGATATCATTGCTGATCTTCTTTACGCCACTACCCCGTACAAGGTGGAAACCCGCAAGGGCAGCGCTGTACGCGCCAAGGTCGATTTCAAAGTGCTGCAGGATGCACGCCTGCGTGTGCGCGCGCTGGTCGATCAGGCTGGCACGGACATAAAATTCACCCGTTCGGGATACCCCTTCTTCTATTATCTGGATGACCAGCCCGAAGCCAAAGGCGAGTGGGTGACACTCAGCCTGCAAGGCAATTCGCTGGCCCATTTCGTCAATTATGCCTTCAGTTCAGCGGTTTGACCAGTTGAAAGTTGGAGAAAGCCAGGCCACAACGCTGAGCACCCCGCTGGGAACGGTCGCAGGATTCCTGACCTGCGCCGCGAGTGACCGCTACCTGTTCTCGCTCAAACGCTCCGATTTTGGGCTGGCAGCCACCTTCCTGCGCGATCTCTCTGACGGTTACATCGCTTTCGATGCCGACCTGCCGCGGCGTATCCCCGGCCCGATCGTAATCGCAGAAAGCCCGGAAGCCCCTATCACCCAAGCCAGTGGTTTGGCTGTGGCGGAGGAAAAGCCCTATTTCATTGGCAAAAAAGCTGGTTCCGCAACTGCCCTGCCTGAATTTGCGTGGCAGGAAAAAGAAAGTAACGTGCTGCTGCATACCCCGCTCTACGAAACCCATAAAGCACTGGGCGCCAAGTTAGTTCCCTTTGCCGGGTGGGAAATGCCGGTCTGGTACACCTCGGTGGTCGAAGAACACAACGCCACCCGTACCGCAGCCGGGCTGTTCGACGTAGCCCACATGGGCGTCTTCCAGGCAGAAGGCCCCATGGCCGCACTCTTTTTGGACAGCGTCTGCGGCAATGACATTGGCAGTCTGGCAGTGGGAGAGTCTTGCTACACACACTTCCTCGACCCCGATGCCAACGTGATCGACGATACCCTGGTCTATCGGCGCTCCACTGAGCAATACCTGGTCGTGGTCAACGCCTCGAACGACGCCAAAGACTGGGCCTGGCTGAATTCCGTCCGGGAGGGAAAAGTGTTGATCGACCGCCAATCCCCCCACGCCCAGGCCTTTGCCCGCCAGACAAAGCTGCGCAACCTGCGCGACCCGAAGGAAGGGGCTGACAGACGGGTCGATATTGCCTTGCAGGGGCCAAAATCACGTGACATTCTGCTGGCTCTGGGCTGCGACACTGCAACCTCACGAAAGATCAAAGCCCTGAAACGTACCGAATTATGCGAAGCCAAAGCAGGCGATTTCGATCTGGTCGTTTCCCGCACCGGCTACACCGGAGAGAAAATGGCCTTTGAGCTGTTTGTCCACCCGGATAAAGCCGCCGCGCTGTGGGAAGCGCTGATGAAAGCCGGTACCCCATTGGGATTGAAGCCCTGCGGTCTGGGTGCTCGGGATTCGCTGCGCACAGAAGCCGGACTGCCCCTCTACGGACATGAGATGGGCGGAGAGAAGAACCTGGGGGTAGCTGAAGCCGGGTTTGGTTCCTACGTGAAGGTCTATAAACCCTGGTTTATCGGCCGAGCGGCCTATCTGCAGCGGGAAGCCCAGCGGGAAAGCATCGTGGTGCGCTTCCGCTTCGGCGAAAAAGCCGTGCGTATGGCCCATAATTCAGATCCGGTACTGGATGGCAAAGGCCGCGTCATCGGCTTTGTCACCAGTTGTGCCATCGATAAAGAAGGGTACCTGACCGGACAGGCGTCCATCGAAAATAAGTATGCCGCCGAAGGAACCCCAATCTTTATTTATCAAGGCGCAGCCAGCTCCAAAAATTCCGCGAAAGCCCTGGCCGAGCTCAGCGAAGGGGATCGGGTTACCCTGCCTGCTGCGGCGATCGTCTTGAGCCGGTTTCCAAAACTTTAAAATTTCAGGTGGGCAATTGCCTCCTGTATTTCAACGGGAAAAATATGAAAGGAGAAAGTAACTATGCAGACCCCGTGGGAATCTCGTTTTGCTCAACGCACTCAAAGGATGAAGAGCTCAGCCATCCGAGAATTGTTGAAGATCACTGAACAAGAGGATGTCATCTCTTTCGCTGGCGGGTTACCTGCCCCAGATGTATTCCCGGTAGAAGAATTCAAACAGGCGTGCACTGTTACGCTGGAGAATTTCGGCTCACAAGCCCTGCAATATGGCTCCACTGACGGTTACGTACCCCTGCGAGAAATGATCGCTGAATATACCAATCGAGTGGGAGTCAACGTCGATATTCAAAACGTGCTGATCACTTCAGGTTCGCAACAGGCACTTGATCTGGTCGGCAAGATCTTCATCAACCCAGGAGACCGGATCGTGGTCGAATCGCCGACCTACCTGGGTGCGCTCCAGGCCTGGTACGCTTACGGAGCAGAGTTCGTCTCAGTCCCCTGCGACGAATACGGCATGGTCGTAGACAAACTGGAAGAAGCGCTGCGCACCGGACCCAAATTCATCTACGCGCTGCCCAATTTTCAAAACCCCACCGGGGTTACCCTTTCGCTTGAACGCCGCAAAAAACTCGTCGAAATCGCCGACCGTTATGGAGTGCCCATCATTGAAGATGACCCATACGGTCGGTTGCGTTATGAAGGGGAAAGCCTATCTCCCATTCAACTGGTGGATGCCCATACCCGCGACAACAGCCAAAAATACGCAGGGAACGTCATTTACCTCAGCTCCTTCTCGAAGATCCTCTCGCCCGGGCTGCGTCTGGCCTGGATCGTGGCCCCTAAAGAAGTCATCTCGAAATTGATCACTGCCAAACAGGGCACCGATCTGCACACCGCCACCTTCAACCAAATCGTGGCTACTGAGATCAGCAAAAACCATTTCCTCGAGCGCCACATCCTGACTATTCAGGATTGCTACCGCGAGAGAAGAGATGCCATGCTGGATTCACTGAGCGAGAATATGCCCGCAGGTGTCACCTGGACCCATCCTGAAGGCGGATTGTTCCTGTGGGTACAGACCCCACCCAAGATCAACACAGATGACCTGTTCGAAGTAGCCGTGAAAGAAAAGGTTGCCTTCGTTCCCGGTTCCTCTCTCTTTGCCAACCAGAAAGTCACCAATGCCATGCGGCTGAACTTCTCCGCATGCAAACCGGCCATAATCAACGAAGGGATTCACCGGCTTTCTGATTTGATCAAATCAGAGCTGGTCTAACAAAACAAAAGGCATGGTCAAGAGGCCATGCCTTTTCTCTTTAATATTCTCCAGATTACTTTGCATCCCACAGCTTGAATTCAGACAAGATCGAGCCGCCGACAAACTCGCGCAGCAGTGAGTTATCGGGGATCAGGTTCACGTCCACGGGCAGGAACCATTCGAGCATCGCCAGCAGCCGTTTGGCCTCGACATATTCGAGGGTGCCATAAGGGACCTGGCGCAGCAAAGGCTCGGCCATCAATTTCAGCGCGGAAAGCTCATAGACCAGCGCTGAATTGAAAAGCTTATCACCGTTTTCCTGGAAGGGGAAAATGTATTCCTTCTCACCGCGGGTCACTGAATCCCAGCGCTGAATCGTTTGCTGAGCGGTGTAGCCGCGCTCGCGCGCATCGCGAACAATGCGGCGGATCAGACGGGTATCTGTGGTAGAAATACGGTTGTAGCGATCCAGGTTCAACTGCGTCAGACAAGAAGCGTAGATCTTGAAAGTGTGACTGGCAGGAATATCTGGCAGCAAATTCGGGTCCAGACCGTGGATGCCTTCCAGAATGATCAGGTGATCAGTCGAGAGTTTGACCACCTCGCCTGCCTCGGGCTGCCCCAGCTTGAAATTGTATTTGGGCAGTTGTACCTCTTCGCCTGCAATCAAACGCTGCAGATCATGCCCCAGGCGGCGGCGGTCCATCGCTTCGAGAGCCTCATAGTTATAATCACCATTGGCATCCCGCGGCGTCTGCTCACGGCTGACAAAGTAGTTATCCATTTCAAGAGGATAAGGAGCAAATCCCTGGGCCAGCAGTTGAACCGCCAGACGTTTCGAGAAGGTAGTCTTACCAGAAGAGGAGGGCCCGGCAATCAAAATGATGCGCGCCTCATCAGAGCGATCAGCAATATGCTGCGCAATCTCAGCAATCTGCAATTCGTGTAAAGCTTCAGAAACCAGCACCACCTCACGCATGTTACCGGAAGTGCAGGCATCATTCAAAGCCCCCACCGAATCAATCCCCAGACGGGTCAGCCAGTTGCCATACTGTCGGAAAGTACTCAGCAGCTTGGGATAGCTGGTGCTGGGGTAGATATGGGTAGGAGAATTACGCCGGGGAAAATTCAGAACAAAGCCATCCCCGGCCTGATTCAGCTCAAACCATTGTAAATATCCGGTCGACGGCAGCATGTAGCCGTGATGATAATCGCGGTGATTGCCCAACTGGTAAAGTACCAGATAGCCCTTTTGCCGGTATTTCAGCAAACGCACCTTATCGGCATAGCCTTTTTGCTGAAAGTAATCAATGGCCTCTTCCAGCGGCACCGACTGCCGTTCAAAAGGAAGATCCGCCCTAACGATTTCGTGCATCCGGGTTTTCAGGGCTTTCAATTCGTCACTGCTCAAGGGTTCGCGACCAACCACCTCGCAGTAATATCCCCCCGCAGAAACGGAATGATCCAACGTCATGGAAACATTCGGGAAAAGTTCTTCAAAAGCAGCTTCGAGCAAAAAGGTCACTGAACGCCGGTAAATGCGGGCACCGTCGTCATCTGACATCGTCACTGGACGAATGCGGGCATCCATATCGATGGGATAGGTCAGTTCGCGCAGCTCACCATTCACAATGGCGCCCATAATGGGCGGGTCCTGCCAGCCGGGGATCAGTTTCACCAGTTCTTCCAGAGTAGCGCCCCGGTTGCCCGTATAGGCTTGACCATCTGGCAGCACAATTTCAACAGTCTTGCGAGAAGACTTGATTACAGGTTCTTGAATTTCACTCATATTCATCATCATCATTTTTTCTTTGAAGTATATCGCGTTTCAAAGACCTGTCAAAAGCCGCGTCGTTCTGACAATCTTAGTGAACTGATTCCAAAATAAAGAGAGAACTGCTCTCTGCCGGAATTTCAGCCGTCAGGGTAAAGCTGCCGCCGCTGCCCGCCGGCGCAATGGTAATGGAATCCTGCAGCGCCGAACCGAACAAGGGAATCAATCGATACTCCCCTTGCAGCGGCATACTGGCAGAGGAGAACTTGACCTCAGCCGCCGGCTGATCAGAAAGATTAGCGATCAGCAAAATGGTTTGATCTTCTGATTGGCGAATGGCTGAATAAACACTGGCCGGATTTGCCGTCAGCGGCAAATAACTGCCATCCACCAACGCCGGGTTGCGCAATCGGATGTTGATCAAAGAGCGATACAGATTCAACAAGGAATATGGATCTTCTGTTTCAGTTGCGACATTGGCCGTTGAGTAACTGGCATCGAGCGGTTCCCAGGGACTCACTGTCGAGAAACCAGCATTCTCTGAAGCACTCCATTGCATCGGCGTGCGAATTTTCTCATCGGGTTTTTGCCCTTCGGCACCGATCTCCTCACCATAATACACAAATGGAGTGCCAGGGGCCGTCAACAGCGCAAAAGCGGCCAGTTTAGCCTGAGCAACGTTCCCGGCTAACTGCGACATGACCCGATCCATATCGTGATTGGAAAGGAAAGTCGCCATGCCCTTGCCTTGATACAATTTCCACTCTGAATTTATCTGACTTGCAAGAGAATTCCCTTTAGCCTGTTTTACCTGATCGATCAAGATACTGGCCAGATTGAAATCAAAATCCATGTCGAAAGAATCAGCCTGAGTATATTTGATCGTCTGATAAGTGGAATCCCAAACCTCCCCCACTGACATAGCGGTAGGCTTGATGCCTTTATAGTACGTCAGAAATTGCTGGAACCACTGGATCGTCTGCTGTGTATTCGCCTGCGTCTTGCCCTCTTCAATCAAATGGCGAGCGCCATCAATGCGGAAGCCATCCACATTCATCTCCGTCAGCCAGTATTTGGCAACAGATTGAATCTCAGCCGTTACCGCCGGATTGGTGTAATTCAGGTCAGGCATGTCGCTGGTGAAAACTCCGTAGTAATACAACCCATTGGCAGCTTTGTGCCAGACATCTTCTCCCCAAGGGCCTTTGTAACCTGGGTCCGTTTGAGACCAGATATACCAATCATGATATTCACTCTGGGAATCCTGGGCAGAGACAAACCAGGGATTCTCATCGGAAGTATGGTTAATCACAAAATCGATGATCACGTGAATTCCACGTATATGCGCTTCTGCAATCAAATTCTTCAGATCATCCAGCGTGCCATAGTCTGGATTGACAGTAAGATAATCGGTAACATCATATCCATGATAGCTAGGAGAAGGAAAGATCGGCATCAACCAGATCGCCGTGATACCCAGATCCGTGGTGGTATCCGGGTCACCATCATTCAGGTAATCCAGTTTTTGCGTGATCCCATTGAAATCACCAATTCCATCTCCGTTACTGTCAGAGAAACTGCGCACAAAGATCTCATAAAAGACAGCGTGATCCCACCACTGCGGGTCATCAAAACTGTACACCGGCTGGTTGGAGATTACTGAATTTGCTCCAAACCACTTCTGGAAAAGTCGAGTTGGGCCAAACAGTAAAAACGCAGCAAGTGCAATACCCAATACCGGTAAACCCACTCCTAAAATTCGCCGCACACGATTCGCTTTCATAAAAAGGCCTTTCTTTTCCCAAACAAAATACTGATTCATTCTCACAGACAATTTCAAGACAGAACCTCCCGGTCCACGGATGGACCGGGAGGAGAACCGCTAAAAACTTGAACTTTATTTCACCGTCAGCAGTTGAATTTGAGCAAAATCATCCGCGCTCAGAGTATCCACATCTGCTGTGCTGGGCGTAAAAGCACTCAGCATTTCTTCCTGAGTTGGAGTAGTCTCTTGCCAGGCCAGATCGAGAATACGCGTCTGATTGGTTGCTGTATCTGAACCACCGCCAATTCTCCACTGAGCGGATTGTGATTGGACATCGCGCACCCGCCAGACTCCCGGAGAAGGATAGCCATCCTGTGAAAGCACCAGGCCCACATAACCCCACTGGGTTGGGTCACCCTCACCGAACGTCGATTTGGGAACCCGCAGGGTCACCTTGTTGTTGGCAGTATCCACGATGATCTTGAGACTCGAACCAGCAACCGACTTAGGCTGCAGGGTGGTTGGATCGGGAGCAAACACTCCTGGCTGCCAGCCCTCTGCCCATAGGGCATAATCCCAGCCGTCGCCGGCCGGCAGGGCCGCATTGCGGCCAGGCAAAAGAATCCGTGCACCAGTGCCTGCGCCGGGATCCTTATCTACATAAACATCCAGAGTCTGCAGTGACAGGTTATTCCCTGAATTCCACGGATTGGTAATCTGGCCAGCAAAAGTAAAGCTAAACACCATATCCGAATCGGTCATCCCCACTTCAAAAGAAGTCAGGTCAAAATCGCCAGCCGAGAAAACGGTATCCGTGGGATAAGTGTAGGTACCCGGTCCATGATCATCACCAGCTGGATCGGTCACTTGCAAAATCGGGGTCACGTTGCCGATATCTGGCAAGACCAACTGGGCTGGGCCCTCTTCAGGAAGAGTTTGAATATCACGCTGGCTGGTTCCCAGTTCAACGCGGAAATCCAGATTATCCCCAGACTGCAATTCGCCAAGAGCACTCAGCGGAAGTGCAACCTCAAGCACCGTACCCTGCAGCGCAGCCTTGGCCTCGGACGTTCCCTCAATCCAACTGGCAGGTGCAGCGGAGTAGAACTGAGTAGAAAGATCAGCCAGATTGACCTGCAGCAAATTGGTCGCGCTGAACCCCAGCAAAGTGGGTGAATCCGCATTTTGGGTCAGCGAAGTGATCGCGTTCGTGGAAGTGCTTCCCTTAGGGGCAGAAAGATAAATCCCGATTACTCCATCTGTCAGACTGGCCCAGTTCGACTTGGCATCCACCCGAATATACAGGTTTTGAGCATCCACGCCAAAATAAACACCGGCCCCGATATCCTCTGCGCGGGCCTGCACCCCACCGACTGTGGGATAGTATGCTGCCTTGGCCCACTCCTGGTCGCCAGCCGCTCCATCGATCTGCGGAGTAAACACCCCAGAGAATTTTTGAGAAGTATCCACTGCAGCCTCAGGAATGATCGGCACTTTCAGGAAGGTTGGCACAGGCTGATCCAGACTGGTATAGACTTTCTCAAGCAAAGAACGGAACCCCTGGTCGAAATAAGCGTCGTTACCCGAGTCTTGATCACTGCCATACCACCAGAACCAGTCGGAGCCCTCCGCAAAGTACATGTAGTTAAACGCGTCTTTCAATGCCTGATCTGAAGGAGCCTGTTTCTTGCCCAACTCATAATCCTGCAAGAATTTGCGCACTTTGCCCAAATAGTTCCAGGCAGTCGTTTCTTCTGGTTCACCGATCCAGGTATCATAATTGGCACTGAACCAGGCGCCTGAATACAAAGTGTCCAGTTTTTCTTGCTGGGGAAACATTGACAGGTATTCAGAAGGCGTGACCGTTTTGATCGTCTGGCTGGCAGAGAGATCAGCATAAAGCGCATTCAGAAATTCTTTGCCATCATTGTCATAGTTTTCCCAGGCGTTCTCTCCATCCAGAATCACACTCACCAGATGTGGACCAGTTGCCCTTTCCGCCTTCAGTTCGGCACGGATATTCTCAAGCCGCTGCATAAAATCAGCCGCCGCTTCTTTGCCAGGGGTCTGAGAATAGGTAAAGCCTAATTTATCTGAAAGCAAAGTATCCCGGAAGACCATCATCACTTCCGGACCTTGAATCGGGCCATCTGCTCGCCCCTGAACGAAATAAGGGCGGTAAAGCTGATCTGCCTCAAGCACTGTATCGCTGCTATCGCGAGTGAAAGAGCCAATCCCGAGAGAACTGGCTAACTCTTCTTCACCCGAAGCCATCCAGGTGTAGCCGGCATTGCCCACCAGAGGCACAATATCCTGCGAAACAGCCCCTTCCGCCGGCCAAAGTCCGCGGGGAGCTACGCCATAAGTTTCTGTGTAGATTTCAACACTCTGATTTAGCTGAGCAATGGCATCCTGCACATAAGAAAACTGTTTGGGTAATTCTGCGTTCGGATTGCTTTTCGCAGCTTCATTCGAGTTATAGATCAAGGGCAAAATCGGGTGTGCCAATGGAGTGGTAATCACCTCGATCTGACCCTTCTCCTGCAATTCTTTATGAATCGGCAATACTTCAGCCATAATGCGGCGGACTTCGCTGAAGATGGCTGCCTTATCTTCTTCACTGAAATCGTGATCTTTGGCGACCAAAGTTGCCAGCGGCTCCTTGGCCAGCTCATCCGGGTCCATCCAGGCCAGATTGAACCAGATCTGCAGATCACGAAAATCCTGTTCGCTAAAAGTGGTCATGGCCTTCTGAATTTCGGCATCACTGGTACCGCCACGAAGATCAAGCAGGCGTTTATATCCCGGATGCACACGAATCATGTGATCCCAGTTAGCATCGAAGAAACGGGTCAACAAGAACGTTTTCTCCTCATCGGTCAGGCTGGCTGCCGGCTTCTCAGAGAGCACCCAGTATTCATCCTTGGCCCCATTGTTAACATAATCATTCAACTGCTCAATCAAGACTGGAGTTAGATTAAAAGTCACGTGCACATTTGGATACTTGGCCACGGTAGCAGCCATGTCATAATAATCTTTGGTGGCATGAACTCTGACCCAGGGGCGGGTGTAATACCCGGCATCGTCTTTGTAATACAGCGGCTGATGTTGATGCCAGAGAATGTTCACATAGAGCACATCCTCTGAATTTGCCGCAGCAGTAGCCGCCTGAGTAGTATCGGCTGTCTGCCCCACCGGCTTCACCGCCTGCCCGCAGGCGGCCAATACAAACGTCAACAGAATCAGAGCCGTCATGGCTCGAGAAAGCTTTTTCATACGCGCGATTTCCTCCTTGCTTAAAACAACCCCGCACAGGCAAGAATGACGAGGCGGGGTTGTTCAGCCAACATTATGGAAAGGAAAAGATTATCCTTTGACACTGCCCAGGGTCAACCCGCTGATCAGCCACTTGGATGAATAGAGGAAGAGGGCCACTACCGGGATCATGACCAGAATAGAGGCAGCCGAGAACTGGCCCCACTGAGTCTGGAATTGACCCTGCAAACGCTGTAAGCCCAACGGCCAGGTGAGCATTTCTTCCTGATTTCCGAGCATGACCCGAGCCAACAGGTAATCATTCCAGGCTGTAGTGAAGTTGAAGAGGAAGGTGATCGCCAGCGCCGGGGTAGAAAGCGGCAGGAGGATATACCAGAACGACTGCAACTGGTTAGCTCCATCAATTCTGGCGGATTCCTCCAGATCAAAAGGAATCGTGTCGTAGTATCCCTTCAAAATCCAGATACTGAAAGGCACCGAAGTTACACAATAAGCAATGACCAAACCGCGGTAGGTACCCACCAATCCCAATTTAATGGCCAGAATGTAGATCGGAATCATTAACATGGAAGCCGGGATCATCTGAGTGGTCAGCAAGAAGATCAGCCCTACAGAGCGACCCGGGAACTTCCAGCGCGAGAAAGCGTAGGCTGCCGTCGCCGCTAAAATTACCCCAATGACCGCCGAAGCAATCGTAATCGCCAAACTGTTCCAAATCCAGCTCAAGAAAGGCTTTTCAAAAAGGATAATGTGATACGACTGGAGGGTCGCATCCGGCGGGATCAGAGACAGATCTGTCGAAAGCAAGCGATCTCCCGGCCGCAGCGAAACGGCAAAAATTCTCAATACCGGGAAGATAGACAGAAAACAGGCAATCCACAAGGTAAGGTGAATCAAAATCCGTTTGAAAGGAGAATCCTGGCGACCGCTATAAAAGAAAGATTTCTTGCGGCGCTTCACAACTGGCGTAACCACTGAATTCGTAGTGCTCATGATTCATACACTCCTTTCAAACTCTTCGTGTATTTCAGGTAGAAGATTGCATAGATCAAAAGCAGAGCAAAGACCACAAAGGCGAATGCAGCCGAGAACCCGTAGCGATTGTACTGGAAGGCGGCTCTGAACAAACCCGTGACCAGAATATCCGAAGATTCAAGCTCGTTTTGATTGATAAAGAAGGGAACGTTGAAGTTATTGAACGTCCAAAAGGTGCCCAGCAAAATGACCGGCGTCATGACCGGCTGCAGCAAAGGCAGGGTGATGTGACGGAACATTTCGAAGCCGCTGGCACCATCCATCTCGGCTGCCTCGTAATACTCGCCCGAGATGCTTTGCAGTCCGCCCAGCAAGATCACCATCATGAACGGAATGCCCAGCCAGATATTCACCATACACATCGCAATGAAGTTTGCGACCGGCTCAGTCAACCATTGCACTGGCTGCAATCCAATCGCTTGCAACACTACGTTGAAATAGCCAAAAGAAAAATTGAACTCACCGCGCCAGGCTAAAACTGCGATCACCTGCGGCACAGCCCACGGGAAGATCAAAATGGCACGGTAAATTCCCTTGCCCTTCATCTGGCGATTCAGCAACATCGCCAGGAAAAGCCCACCCGCTACGTGGAAGAAAACGTTGACCACCGTCCACAAAATGGTCTGCCCCAACAAGGGGAAGAACATTTTTTGCTTCAGCACCGGTTCGGTAAATACCCGAATGTAATTCGTGATGCCGATGAAAGACGGGTTTTTGAAGGATCTCAATGACATATTCGTCAGTGAAAGCCTGAACTCCCAGATGAGGGGATAAATGACCAACGCAATAAGTCCGATGGCAGCCGGTGCCAAAAGCATAAAGGGAAGAGCATACTTGTACTTCAGAAGCTTTACCAGCACCAGGTACAACAATGCTTCCAGGATCACCGTCCCGGCAAGAATGAAGAGGATAGTAAGCCCCACTTCATTGAGACTTTTTAGAAACACACCCGATGTGATCATGAGTGTTCCTCCTAGTTTTCAATTTCATAAAACGAAAATCCCAACTGCAGAAATACTTATCCTGAACTCGAGTTCAAAATAATCATCGGGATTTTTTGAGTATCGCACCCTCACATCCAGATGCGGAAATTTCTGAGATGAAATGTGAAAGAGGGAAATCAGGCCGGGCCAGAGAAACCCGCCCGGCCTGATTATTTATGAGAGAGGAAAGCCCCCCTCAAAATGGAGCAATTATTGAAGCTGAGAAATGCAGGTCTCGGCAGCAGTCTGGGATTTGGCAGCCGCATCGGCAGCAGTCTCGGTATTGGCGAAGACAGCCTGCATCTCGGGTTTCAAGCTATCCCACACGCAGCGCATTTCAACGACGGTGGGCATCGGGGTGCCGTTGCTCATCTGTTCAGCAGAGCCAGAGAGGATAGGATCATCGGTGATCATCTTATCGCTCAAGGCCTCTTTCAAAGCCGGCAGACGGGTCAGTTTAGAAACCATATCCAACTGGTTCTCTTTGTCAGTCGCGAAATTCATGAAATCAACAACCGCATTGAGTTTGTCGCCAGACAGATCTTTTGGAATCATGAAGAAGACGCCAGAGGTATACGGAGCGGGATAAGCGTTGGTGGAAGAAACCATGGGGATCGGGGCAACGCCCAGATTGTCGCCCAAGGCATCCTTGTATCCACTCAGGGACCAGTCGCCATTGATGATCATGGCAGCATTGCCCTCTTTGAAGAGGGTATCGGCGCCATCATAATCGCTCTCGGCCGGAACCAAACCATCGGTGTACTTCAGATCATAGACGAACTGCAAAGCAGCGGTCATTTCGGGGGTATTCAGGGTAGGAGTCACGCCATCAGCAGCGAAGACTTTACCATTGAAGCCACCCAACCAGGGGATGAAGAAGAAGGGCTCGGTCTGGTTGAAGACCAGGGCATACTTCCCAGGATTATTCTTCATGAATTCCTGGCCCATGGAGACCAATTCATCGGTATTTGCCGGAGCTGTTGCCATCAAAGACTTGTTGTACAGCAGCATCAGGTGGTTACCATTGGAGATAGGCACACCCCAGGTCTGACCATCAGGGCTCTTGACAGCATCGGTAGCGCTGCTCACGAACTTGGAAAGATCAACCAGATTGTCCACCGGCTGAATCAAATCAGCAGCAGTGAAGGGGCCAAGATGATCGCTAACCGTCCACAGCAGATCAGGAGCGGCACCGGCCAAGCTGGCGGTCTGGAAGTCTTCACGCAGGGTTTCAACATCTTTGTTGATCACAACGAAGGTCACTTCCGGATGGGCAGCCGTGTAGGCATCAGTCAAAGCCTGAACATACTGCAAGCCACCATCGGTCTCGCCTTCTTTTGTCCACAATGTGATCTCAACGGGGGTAGCAGGAGCTACGGTAGTAGCAGCAGCGGGTGCTTCAGTAGCCGGAGCCGCAGTAGGGGCCGCGGTCGGGGTAGCGCAAGCTGCCAATGCAAATGCAGCGACCAGAATAATGCTGATCAAAGGGAACAACTTCTTAGCCATTTTTCTCTCCTTAAATTTTTTCGATTACTTTTTTAACCTGTGACTTCTATTCCATTGTATAGATATCTGTCCAACCACCTCCCTTCAGTTTTAATTTTCAATCTCTTGATGCAAGATCAATGAAAGTGCTTGAACCACTGCACCCATTGCGGAAGACCGACGTCCTAATAAAGCTGTTGAGATCCTGAGGCGTTTCGACGCCATTCTCAAACTGCGTTTCTGTACGGTCTGACGGATCGGTTCGAGCAACAAATCACCAATTGGGAAACTCCCCCTCCAATAATTATCATAGATGGGTTAAATAGATTAACTAAACCTGCAATGGCGGTGCCTAAATGCGCTCCAGTTTCAGAAAGGATCTGCTGCGCGACCAGATCACCATTACAAGCCGCTGCAATCACATCCTTGGATTGAATGGAATCCACAGGGCGAATTGTGCTCAATTCCGTACGCTGGCCTTTTTTCACCAGTTCCACTGCCCGTTTGGCAACTGCATTCCCCCCAGCCATGGCTTCCAAACAACCCCGGTTGCCGCAGGAGCATAACGGGCCATTCTCGTCGATGGTAATGTGCCCAATTTCGCCTGCGGAACCATCCGCGCCGTGATAGATCTGCCCATCCAACAGCATTCCGGCACCAATTCCCCGGCCCACTTTGACGTAGGCCAGATTTTCTTCGCCGCGGCCAGCGCCATAGGCCCACTCACCAATGGCACCTAATTCAGCGTCGTTCCCGAGTGTAACGGGCACGTCCCAAAGCGATTGGATATAGCTTTCGATGGGGAATTTGTCCCAGCCTGGCATAATGGGAGGCTCAGAGACCATTCCTTCCGCGCAAGACGACCGGGTCCCTGGCACTCCCAGGCAAATCGCTTTGATTTCTTCCATGCGCAAATTCATTTCCATGAGCATTGGTGTAAATGTTCATCAATTTGCGAGATAATTTTTTGCGGACCGTCATCGATAATCGAGGGTCCATTCGACATCCTTGACCACGTGCGCGGCATAATTGGCCAGCAACATGGTCACGTGAGTTGCAACCCATATCCATCCCGACCACGTAGCCACGGTGCGGATTGATCTCCAAAACAATTGGTTTTCGGCCTGAACGAATTTGTCCTTCCACTTCATCGACGATCCCCATCGCCTGCAGATCATTGATGATCGAGGTAATCGCCGCCCGGGTCAAGTTCAACTCGCGCTGCTAATTCAACTCTAGAAATTCCATTGGGGGTAAGAACGAATTAAAATCAATAATGGCATGTTTATTGAGGTTCTTGACATTCTCTTTCGGGACAGACCAGAAAAAAGTACTCACTAAATCCTCATTAAAACTGCTTTAATCTTATGTCCTAATTATATCATAGGAAAATCCAATGTCAAGCAAATAAACACAATTATATTTTTGTGTTAATTAAATTAATTCTAACTGTTCAATTGGAAGATCAGCGAAAAAGATCAACCTCTTGAAACAGGTATAATCAGGAGAACGAGGAAAACCCATGAAATGGCGATTATTGCTCTGTGAAGCTCAAAACGGCGCCCTGGAAACATGGCCGTCGATGAAGCGCTCCTCTTTGCCACGGCCAGCCATCAATCCCTGCCCACCCTGCGCCTGTATGGCTGGCAGCCGGCCTGTCTGTCTCTGGGCTATGCTCAGCCCTTTGCCGAAGTGGAATGAACCCGCCATTCGACACAATGGCTGGAGTATCGTCCGCCGGCCCACTGGCGGGCGGGCGATCTTGCATACCCAGGAAATCACCTACTCCTTCACCGCTCCGCAGGAATTCTTCCTGGTCGCCGGTACACTCTTGGAAAGCTACCAGCGCATCTCGGCAGTGCTGTTACGAGCCCTGGAATTGCTGGGAACCCCGGCGCGAGCGGACCAGGAGTATCAACCCCTGACCGCTGAGCAGCGCAAGGAACCCATTTGCTTCGAGACTCCTTCCAATTATGAAGTCACTGTCAACGGGAAAAAGATCATCGGTTCCGCGCAGGCGCGCAAGTACGGTGGAGTGCTGCAGCACGGCTCCTTACCCCTGACCGGAGACATTGCCCGGATCGTCGAGGCACTCGTGTTTCAGAAGGAAGGAGAAAGAGAACAGGCCCGCCAGCGCATCCGCGCTCACGCCACCACCTACGCCGCTGTCTCTGGCCGAGAGATTTCCTGGCAAGATGCTGCACAGGGCTTCATGGACGCCTTCACCGAGGTCATGCAGGAAAACGCCTGATCAAAGCGGACTTTCAGCAGAGGAAAATGCGAAAACGGCGGAATTTCTTGAATTACACTATGCGAACCCGATATGGACAAGAAAAATTTGAAACAACTAAAATCTCCAAATGCCAAATCTGGTACAAATCTTGCTACTGTAAAGAAGATATTTAACATGACCCTGCAATTACTCTTCTGGATCATTCTGGGAACCGGCCTCTTGATGCTGGGTTCACGAGGGTTGACCGGACTGCTTACCCGCAATCAAATCAAAACGGAAGAAGCGGTCACCCCCCAAACCGTGGCCATTGTCTTTGGAGCGGGCCTGCAGCACGATGGATCCCCTTCACCCGTGCTCCAAGATCGGGTCAAGACAGGAGCTGAGCTCTACTTCAGCGGCAAAGCCCAGATTCTGCTGCTCACCGGGGATAATCGTTTCATCGATTACAACGAACCGGGAGCCATGCGAGCATACGCCCTCCAGTTAGGCGTACCCGAAGAGGCCATTGTGCTTGATTATGCAGGGCGCAGAACCTACGATAGCTGTTACCGGGCCAAGCATATCTTTGAGGTAGATCAGGCAATTCTGGTCACCCAGGCCTACCATCTGCCCAGAGCCTTATTTCTGTGCAACCAGTTAGGCATCAGCGCGCAGGGAGTCCCGGCAGACCAGCGGGTATACCGTAAAAGCTCACTGCTGGTCTGGAACATCCGCGAAATACCAGCCTCTTTCATGGCACTGATCGACGTCTGGGTGCGTCATCCCCTCCCGGTGATGGGAACCCCAGAACCAATCAGCAACGATGAAGAATAAAGGAAAAGACATGGATAGAAAACAAGCTTTTGACATCGTCAACCAATACGTAAAAAACCAGGGGCTGGTCCACCACATGCTGTGTGTAGAAGCAGCCATGCGGTTTTATGCTGAAAAAGAAGGACAAGACATCGAACTGTGGGGAATCACTGGCCTGCTGCACGATTTCGACTGGGAGATTCATCCCACCCGCGAAGGCCATCCCCGCGATGGGGCTCCCCTTCTGCGCGAAGCTGGCGTCTCTGAAGAAGTCGTGCGAGCAATTCTCGCCCACTCTGACCTGCCTGAATATCCACGTCAGACCCGTATGGAAAAGGCCCTCTTTGCCTGTGACGAAGTTACCGGCCTGATCACCGCCGTAGCACTTGTGCGTCCCTCGCGTTCGCTGTATGACCTGGAAGCCAGCTCGGTGAAAAAGAAGTGGAAAGATAAAGCTTTTGCCGCGGGTACCAACCGCGAAGAAATGGAACAAGGAGCTGCCGATTTCGGAGTTCCCTTGTGGGAACACGTGCAAAATGTCATTCTGGCAATGCGCAAAATTGCTCCAGAATTAGGATTGGAAGGATCACTTCGCCCTGAATAATCCATTCAGGCGATGGAGGAGGATAAGATGACGCTCACTGGTAAAGGTATGATGATCTGGCAAATTCCGAACTGCGAAAGCGGCAACGTAACCACCATTGCCAATATGGCTGCCGCAGGCGGATTTTCGCACATTCTGATCAAGATTGCAGACGGTTCGTACGCCTACAACCGGGATAAAACTACCGGTGCTGATCTGATTCCCCCTCTGGTAAGTGCCTTACGGGCGAAAGGCATTGGCGTGTGGGGCTGGCATTACATCTACGGCGTCAATCCCACCGGAGAAGCCTCCATCGCCATCAGCCAGATGAAAAAATATGGCATGGATGGCTACGTCATCGATGCTGAAGCCGAATTCGAGAAATCGGGCATGACCACCGCCGCCTCGACTTACATGTCTGCCCTGCGAGCGGGCCTGCCCAGTACGCCCATCGCACTGTGCTCCTTCCGCTGGCCGACTTACCATCCCAGCTTCCCGTGGAAGGCGTTTCTGGATAAATGCGATCTCAACATGCCCCAGGTTTACTGGATGAGCGCCCACAACCCGGCAACCCAGTTAACCCGCAGCCTGACCGAATTCCAGGCCATCTCTCCCTTCCGCCCACTGACACCGACTGGACCCGCCTTTTACGAGAGCAGTTGGGCCCCCACCGCCGATGAAGTCGTCAGCTTTCTGAATACGGCGAAAAACCTGGGAATGACCGCGGCCAACTTCTTTAGCTGGGACGACTGCCGCAAGAACCTTCCTGCGGTCTGGACAGCCATTTACAACTACTCCTGGCCCTATACTTCCACCCCCACCACGCCAAAGGACATCACCCAGCAATACATCGATGCCCTCAATACCAAGAATCTGGATACCATCATGGCATTATTCAGCACTCAAGCGGTGCATATTGATGCTCAAGCCACCATTCAGGGCACCACAGCGCTGCGAGCCTACTTCAGCAATTTGCTGAACAACGTCTTGCCAGGGGCCACTTTCACGCTGGCCAACGCCTCAGGCTCCGGCTCCACGCGCAACTTCACCTGGACGGCCACCTCCTCGGCCGGCAAAGTGAAGGATGGCAGCGATACTCTCGGTCTGGTCAACAATGTGATCGCCTACCATTACACCTTCTTCAACGTCACCGCATCCTAACCCATTCGTACAGTGAAGCCGCTGCGGAGTATCCATCGCAGCGGCTTTTTGTTTTAGAAGATTTCTTCCTGCTTATAATCGTCAGAATCGATCTCGCGCGGAGGGGCTTTCTTCGAAGTTCCCGGTTTCTTCTCCCCCTTTGCAGAGGGAAGCTCTTCGCCACCCAAGAGACTCAGGTCAGTGATTTCATTCCCCGGCTTCGCCTCAATGATCCCCTTGGCGGTCAAACCCCGTTTCGCCAGTGGAACCGAATCCAATTTAATGACTTTGGCAGCAGTTTTCTTGAAGAACAGGGTCAAGCTCTGATTCTTCTTCCCGATGACACAGCCCGCCAACACAGCTCCGGGTTTCATCTTGCCCAGAGTCACGCCTTGCCCATAACGCCCCTGCACCGGGAATTCTTCTTTGTGCAAATGCCAGCCCAACCCATCTGAACAAACAAAGAGCAAATCTTCTCCGCGTGCCAAGTCTACCAGGCTCACGGCTGCTGCCCCCTCCGGTAATTTGATGGCATTCACCCCAGCCGCGACCAACCCCATTGTGCGGACCTCTTCACCTGCGAAACGGATTGCCATGCCATGACTGGCTGCCACCAGATATTCAGCTTTTTCAGTGGAGATCAATGCCCCCACCAGTTCATCGCCCTCATTTACCTTGGCCAGGGTAAAGGACTGTGAAGACACCCCCGGGAGTTCCAGCAAAGCTGATTTCTTAATCAATCCGGCCCGCGACAAGGTAACGATCACCTCGCTTTCTCCCTCCTGCAGTTTTGCCGGCAAACAGAAGATCTTGACCAGTTTTTCGTCGACCTCGAGAGAGGTGATGCGCGAATAATGCGGCAGCTCGTCGACATCTTCGAGGACCGGCAGATTATGCACCGCCACGGTCGCGCATTTTCCATCCGATGCGAGCAGATACAACACCTGGTGGGTATCAACGCACAATTCCTGCCAGGGAGCTTCTTTGCCGCCCGCTTTGGGTGCTTTTTCGTCATGCGTGCGGAAGAGCTTGCCCTCACGGGTTACCGCCACCCAAACCTTCTCCGCCGGGGTAACATCCTGCACCGTCAGCAATTCGTGAGCTTCCTCACCCTTCTTGAGCGAAATAATCTGAGTGCGACGACGATCCTGATAACGCAGCCGGATCTCTCCCAACTCATTCCCTACCTCAGCACGCATTTTCAACGGAGACTTCAAGATTGCTTCCAGTTCTTTGACGCGTTCTTTGAGTTCTTTGTATTCCAATTCAATTTTTTTGCGTTCCAGAGCTGCCAGACGCTTCAGCGGCATATCCAGAATAGCCTGTGCCTGAATCTCGGATAATTTGAATTTCTTCATCAAGCGCTGTTTGGCCTGATCAGAATCCTGCGAGGCGCGGATCGTGGCAATGATCTCATCCAACGCGGAAATGGCAATGCGGTAACCTTCCAGAATGTGCAGCCGCTCCAGAGCCTTCTTAAGATCAAACTCACAACGACGCTTCACCACCTCAATACGATGTTCCAGATAGACCCTGAGCGCCTGCTTCAAGGTCAATAAGCGCGGCTGTCCATCGACCAGAGCCAACAAATTGATGCTAAAGGTCGCCTGCAGCGGGGTCTTCTTGTAAAGTTCACGCAGCACTTTTTCAGCATCGGCGGATTTATTCAACTCGATCACAATGCGCATGCCCTGGCGGTCTGACTCATCACGCAGATCAGCAATCCCTTCCAGTGAGCCCTCACGGGCCAGTTCAGCAATACGCTCGATCAAAGAAGCCTTGTTGGTCATATAAGGCAGCTCACTGATGATGATCTTGCTCTTGCCGCGGGTCATTTCTTCCAGGCTGACCTTGCCGCGCACCATCAACTTACCCTTACCGGTGCCATAAGCGGAGAGAATGTCTTCCTGTTCACTTTCCTGGATAATCAGGCCGCCCGTCGGAAAATCAGGCCCTTTGACGAAATTCATCAGGTCGCCCACAGTCACGTCATCCAGCTTCTCCCAATTTTTGAGCATGTACTGGCAGGCATCGATGATCTCAGCCAGATTGTGCGGTGGAATACTGGTAGCCATCCCTACCGCGATACCGCTGGCACCATTGATCAGCAAATTAGGAATGGCTGACGGCAGAACCGCCGGTTCATCAAGCGTATCGTCGAAATTACGCACAAAATCGATCGTTTCCCGATCAAGCTGGCTCAGCATATCCAGCGAGAAATGAGTAATGCGCGCCTCGGTATAACGCATGGCTGCCGGGGGATCCCCATCCACGCTGCCGAAGTTCCCCTGCCCATCCACCATCGGATAGCGCATGGAAAAATCTTGAGCCAGGCGGGCCATGGCCTCATAGACGGCCTGATCACCATGCGGATGATACTTGCCCAAGACCTCACCCACGATTCTGGCCGATTTCTTGAAAGAAGATTCCGGGCGCAATCCCATATCATACATGGCATACAGTAAGCGGCGCTGAACTGGTTTCAAACCGTCACGCGCATCAGGCAGAGCTCTTGCAACAATGACACTCATGGCATAGTCAAGGTAAGATTGCTGCATTTCGTGATCGATATTGACCTTTTTTACATAGCCGATTTCCATAGCTCTCTCCTGATGTTATTTCGAATTCCCTTGAACTTTATCACAGAGCGGCAATAAAAAAAACCCCGAGTCAGAAACTCGGGGTTTGATTCACAACAGTTCTTTACTACTCAGCTACAGGAGGAACCGTCTCATCGGCAACGGGAGCATCCGCTTCTGGTGCTTCACCTTCTGCAACTTCAGCTACCGGCACTCCAGAGATCACCTTGTCTGATTCCAACCCAATGAAGCGACCCGGTACAAAACCGGTGCCTGCCGGGATGAGTTTACCGATCAAGACGTTCTCTTTCAGACCGTACAACGGGTCTTCGCTGGAAGCGATGGCAGCGCCGGCCAACACCTTGATGGTGTGCTGGAAAGAAGCCGCCGAAAGGAACGAATCGGTGGTCAAAGAAGCCTTAGTCACACCCAGCAGAATCTCAACGAAGCGAGCAGGCTGCTTGCCTTCGGCGACCAACTGCTCATTGGTATGGATCACTTCCAGGCGGTTGACCACGTCCATCGGCAAAAACTTGGAATCGCCCGGACGCATGATCTGAACCTTGCCCATCAGTTTGCGGATGATGACCTCGAAGTGTTTATCGTTGATGTTCTGGCCCTGAGCACGGTACACCTTCTGAATCTCAGTCAGCATGTACATCTGAGCCGCCTCGCGGCCTTTGATCTTCAGAATGGTGTGCGGGTTGATGGAACCTTCGGTCAACTGCTCGCCCGCTTCTACCTGCTGCTCATCTTTGACCAGCAAACGCGAGGTGCTGGGAATATCATAATCTTCGCTTTCGCGCAGTTCATAGCTCACATAGACCTTGCGGCCTTCGACACGGACACGGCCATTGTGCTGGGCGGTGATCTGAGCTTCGCCCTGGTTGGCAATCAAGTCACCCAAACCGACCTCAGTAGCATCTTTCGCAACGATCTCCCAACCTTCCGGCACTTCGTACTCATCGGAGGTCATTTCGCTGTGATCAACGCGTACAACGCGCTGCTCCCCGGAGCGGTCCGAGGTAATCACCTTGGCCAGACCAGAAATGCGGGTAATGACTGCTTCGCCTTTCGGCATACGGCGAGCTTCGAAAAGCTCTTCAACACGGGGCAAACCAGTGGTGATATCACCACCAGCGGCAACACCACCGGTATGGAAAGTACGCAGGGTCAACTGAGTACCCGGCTCACCAATGGACTGGGCAGCCACCGTACCTACAGCAGCACCCAAGGTCACCAGTTTGCCGCGGCCCAGGTCCATGCCATAGCATTTGGCACAAATACCGTGGATCAATTCGCAGGTCAGCGGAGAGCGCACGTATACATCGGCAATTCCTGCATCGACCACCTTGCGGATCAGGTCATGGTCAAGCATTTCATCGCGCTCGGCCAGGACTTCCCCAGTCTTCGGATCGACGATACGCCCAGCGGTCATGCGGCCGTAGAGACGTTCGGCCAGTTTCTGACCGGCCACATCATCCGCCTTATGAATCCAGATGCCTTGAGTAGTACCGCAGTCTTCTTCGTTAACGATCTCATCTTGAGCTACATCCACCAGACGACGGGTCAGGTAACCTGCATCTGCAGTACGCAGAGCGGTATCGGCCAGACCTTTACGAGCACCGTGAGTGGAGATAAAGTATTCCAGAGCGGTCAGACCTTCGCGGAAGTTCGACTGAATTGGCAGGCGAATAATACGACCCGCCGGGTCAGCCATCAAACCGCGCATCCCTGCCAGCTGAGCAATAGGACCGAAACCACCTTTGGTCGCGCCAGAGTTGGCCATGGTTGCCAGGTTGCCATCAGGATCAAGGTATTTCTTGACCGCTTCACCCACGACCTTAGTCGTATCCTGCCAGATTTCGATGACGCGTTCATTGCGCTCCTGCTCCGTCAACAAACCACGGCGGAAGGAACGATTGACCTTTTCAACCTCGGATTGTGCCTCAGCCAGCATCTCGGGTTTTTCTTTCGGGATGGTGATATCCGACACAGCAATGGTCACACCCGATTTCATGGCATACTGGAAGCCGATATCCTTGATGCGGTCAGCGACCTCAGTGGTTACATCTTCGCCGCAAAGTTCATAGACATCAGCGATCAGGTTCTTGACGCCCGTCTTCTCGAGAGTGCGGTTGGTGAACTGCACCATCTCGGGCAAAATGCGGTTGAACAAAACACGGCCAGCAGTCGTGTGAATCCGTTGCCAGGAGGCTTCGGCCATGCGCTCATTCTTCTCATTGAAGTAGGTCTTCATGTAGATAGTAATGTTGGCATGGATATCCACCTGCCCCAACTGGTAAGCCAGATCCACTTCGTCGATATCCGCGAAGTTACCGGCCGTCACCCTTATGCGGGCGATCATTCTGTTCAGTCAGATAATAGACACCCAGAACCATATCCTTAGACGGGCTGATGATTGGTTCTCCATCGGCCGGTTTCAAGAGGTTCTTGGAGGAAAGCATCAAAGTACGGGCCTCACGGACAGCTTTTTCAGACAGCGGCACATGCACAGCCATCTGGTCACCATCAAAGTCCGCGTTGAAAGCGGTCGTCACCAACGGATGCAACTGAATGGCGCTACCCTCGATCAGAATCGGCTCGAAGGCCTGAATGCCCAAACGGTGCAGGGTTGGCGCACGGTTCAACAAGACCGGGCGATCTTTGATGACCTCTTCGAGCACCTCATAAACCTCGGGGCGATTACGTTCAATGAAGCGGCGTGCACCCTTGACGTTGGCCGTGTAACCGCGGGAGACCAGACGGGAGATGACGAACGGGCGGAACAATTCCAGCGCCATCGTCTTCGGTAAACCGCACTGATACAGCTTGAGGGTCGGGCCGACCACAATTACGGAACGGCCGGAGTAATCAACACGCTTGCCCAACAGGTTGCGGCGGAAGCGACCCTTCTTGCCTTTGAGCATATCGCTCAGGGACTTCAACTCACGACGGCCACGGCGAGAAAGTGCCTTGCCGCGCTGTGAGTTATCGATCAGGGAGTCTACTGCTTCTTGCAGCATACGTTTTTCGTTGCGAACGATCACGTCCGGGGCACCCAACTCGAGCAAACGTTTCAAACGATTGTTACGGTTGATGACGCGGCGATAAAGATCATTCATATCGGAAGTAGCAAAACGGCCGCCATCCAGCTGAACCATCGGGCGCAGTTCGGGCGGAATGACCGGCAGCACCGTCAGGATCATCCACTCGGGATGATTGCCAGAACGACGGAAGGATTCCACCACTTTCAAACGAGTGGTTGCCTTCTTGCGTTTTTGCTTGCTCTTGGAAGTGCGGACTTCCGTCCACAGGTCCTCGGAAAGCTGGTCCAGATCGAGGCGGCGCAGAATATCATAGAAGGCCTCAGCGCCCATATCCGCACGGAAAACCTGGCCCCAGCGGGATTTCAATTCACGGTAGCGGCTCTCGCTCAAGAAAGTGAAAGGCCGCAGCTCCTGCAGCTCATCACGCAGATGAGCGGTCTGATCCTGAGAATCGCCGGTCTGATCTTCCAGTTGATTACGGAAGCTTTCCATCGCCTCTTCGGCTTCGGCTTTGACCTGCTCGACGCTCATCTGAATCTGTTCGAGATCGCGAGCGCGTTCGCTCTTGAACTCAGATTCGATCTCATCCAGGCGCTCTTTCACCGCACGCTGCACATTCGAAATGTGCTGAGCCGTAACGGTTTCACCCGCTTCAGCAATCACCACGCTGGCTGTCTCGAACAGCACCTGTTTCTTCACGGCCTGTCCTAATTGCTCGGTCAGCATGCGTTCGATGGACTGTCCTTCACGAATAACCGGATCAAGGCGAGCCGCAATCTGCTCTTCAGCCCGCGACTCAATGTCTTTCTTGCGCTGCTGAAATTCAGCTACTTTCTTATCACGAGCCTGTTTGACATCCAGAATCTGGCCATTGATCTGATTCGCATGTTCCCGTTCAGAAACGGTGATTTCGTCCTCGAGGCGTTTCAATGCCTTCTGGCGGGCATCATCATCGACGAAGGTGACAATGTACTGGGCGAAATACAAAACACGATCCAGATTACGGCGAGAGATATCCAGCAAAAGGCCCAGATAAGAAGGAATACGGCGAGTGTACCAAATATGGGCTACCGGGGTAGCCAGCTCAATGTGTCCCATCCGCTCGCGGCGTACAGCAGAACGGGTCACTTCCACTCCGCACTTATCACAAATAATCCCTTTATAGCGCGGATTCTTATACTTGCCACAATAGCACTGGTAATCACGAGTCGGTCCGAAAATCGCTTCGCAGAAAAGGCCGTCTTTTTCAGGGCGCAGCCTGCGGTAGTTGATCGTTTCAGGCTTAAGAACCTCGCCGTACGACCAGCTTTTGATGGTTTCTGGTGAAGCAAGATTGATACGGAGCGCTACAAGACTTTTTGTTTCCACTAAACGCCTCCTTAATGGGAACCTTAAGCGATTAAACACAAGGCAGCGCAATGAGAAGTTATCCTGCGCTGTTTAAGTAAATCGCAAGTAGTAAGAATATACATGCGATTGATAAGTATACCACGAATTAGCAATTCTTCAATAGATTTTATGGCTTTCTCTCTTTTTTCCCCTGCTGCAGCGGAATTTCAAGATAGAAAGTGCTGCCCTTTCCTAATTCGCTTTCCACCCACACATTTCCGTTATGCCGAGAAGCCACTGCTTTGACAATGGTCAGGCCAAAACCGCTGGCCGCGCCATTTTGATTTTCTTTGCGATTTCCTTTGGCAACACCCTCAAAGATGGTCTTCAAATCCAAAGGAGCAATCCCGGGACCATAATCGCGCACTTCAAATATCACTGAGGCATCTTTGGCTTGAACACCTACATTTATTCTACCATTCAAATGCGAGAATTTGATAGCGTTATCCATCAAATTCACCAGCGCCTGCTCCAGCAAACCGCGATCCGCCTCAACAAAGACCTCCTGCGCGGTAGTGAGTTCTTTCATGATCTGCACCTTGCGCTGATTGGCCAGCGGCTGCATCTGCCCGATCACCTGATCCAGCAGTTCCACCGGTGAAAGCTTTTCAAGGTTGAGCTCCTGCCCCGACTCCACGCGCCCGCGGTTAAGCAGATTCTCCACCAATCGGCTCATTTTCTCTGCGGATTGAGCGATCTTGGCAGTGTAGTCTTTCTGTTGATCGTTCATCTGCCCCAAATACTCCAGCATTGAGACGTAACCTTTGAGCTGATTGAGCGGTGCCTGCAGGTCATGGCTGACCGTCGAAACCAGCACCGTCTTCATGGCTTCCATCGCTTTGTAATCAGTCACGTCATGCAGCACGCATACCCGACCAACCTTTTTCTCCTCCACCTCAATCGAGGTCAGGTTCATGCGATAAATACGGCCATTTTCAAGGGTCACTTCGCGAGCTTCTTTCTCATTCCAGCGGGAACTTTCGAGGAAGCCCAAAATCGTTTTCGAGGACAGCCTGGGCTGAGCCGTAGATTTCTCAGCAAATTCGATCAACTCAGGAACGTCATGGGCCGCCTGATTGAACATCAGCACGTTTCCTTGCTGATCGAGCAGCAGCACCGGGTCAGGGGTGGCAGTCAACACGGACTCAAGACGGCGCTTGCCGACCTCGGCTTTGTTATACAGCGAAGAATTGGTCACAGCGATCAAGGTTTGGTTGACGAGAGTATTGAAAAAATTCACTTCATTCTCGAGAAAGCGATGCGTCTCGGCGTAACCGATCCACAATATGCCCAGGTATTGGTCCCCATCGCGCAAGGCAGCTCCCAACAGCTCGTTGGGCAGAGATTCGCTTTTGGCCAGCCCCATGCGTTTCAGACGAGCCCGTGAGGGAATCACCAGCAGCGGTTCGCTGCGCAAAATATCCAGCAGTACTTTGTCTATACCGGAAAAGTCTTCCGTTTTTTCGCCGGCAGCAAAAACCTGCAGCAGGCCCTCAATGCCGGTCTCTGGATGAAGCAGCAGTACGATGCGCGCCGAACTGGCGCCATAAGAAAGTGCCGCTTTTAGGATGTGCGCCGAGGAGCCTTCGATGGAGAGATTCCCCGCAATTCCTTGAGATACGTCAAGCAGGCGATCCAATTCATCCAGACGATCCTTCAAATTCACCCGCATGTGCTCGAAGGCTCCGCTCAAGCGGCCGATTTCGTCCACCCCGCTGGTTTCGATCGACTTTTCCAGGCTGCCATTCGAAATGGTCGTGGCCTGGTCTGCCAGTTTTTCCAGCGAAAAGGTAACATGCTGCAGCATGTAGCGCAGGAAGAAAAAAGCCCCCAGAGCAAAAACGAGCAGCAGCGCCAGCAACGGCACAGCAATCTGCAGCGCCATTTCTTGTGCGCGAGAAGCCGGCAGGGCGACCAGAATCGTCCAGTTCTTCTCGGAAATTGGCTCAGCGTAGACCACCCGGCGCGTACCGGTGCCGCTGGATTCATCATAGAATAATTGCTGCGTGGGTACGTTGCCCGAATAAGTCGTCATCACCTGCGAGGGGTTGGTATCGAACAAAATCAAGTGGTCGGCATCGAGCAATAAGCCTTCCCCACCCAGCGTCTTCAAGCTATCGAAGGCCTGGATGGTAGGCTGTGAGAACAGGTTCTCGTCCAAATCGGTACGCGCCAGCAACACCCCCTTTGCCAGCCCATACTTATCCGGGATGGCCGCCAGAAAAGAAATCTGCACCGAGCCAGAACCATTGGTAGGAGCCACCGTATAGCTCTGAATTTGAACGCCGTTGAGCGCCAGGGTAATACCAGCCTGTTCCTCAGCACTGAGGAATAACTGGTCAGAAGAGGTAAGCGGATAACCGGTAAAGGGAGCCCCGGTTAAATCGAAAAGATAAAGTTGATCAAAATAAGGCGCTGAACGGAGCTTTTCCTGCAGAAAAGCGCGGGCACTGCCGGTCTCTTCCAGCGGAATATTCGAAGAAACGATATCCGAGACCAGACTTTGCCCGGTCTCGATGATGTAGGGAATATTCTCCGCCGCGGTATCGGCAGAATTCTTCAACTGGCTTTCAATCATCGAACGGGCTGCCTGACCGGCCACGGCCCAGTCAGCGACCGCCAGAGTGATCATCAGCAAAATGATGAAAGGGATCGTCGTGATGAGGATGCGTGCCTGCAGCCCGGACTCCCCCGGGGAAGGCACCAATGCCTTCGGTTTCGTCCAACCAGATACTTTCTGAATCAGGATGATCGTGCCAAAAATCCCGGCCAGAAGCAACTGAATGCCGTTAACCACCATCAGAATCCAGGATTGGGTAAAGCTGTAATCCAGACGAGCGGCCAGAGTACCATTGGTGCTAAAAAAGGTACTGATGAGATAAATGGGGGTACTGAAAAGCCAGGTAAAGAAAGCCGCCCCCAATGGGTGACGCAGCATTCGGTAAAACAGGCTGCGGTAATTTTGCCGGAACATCAAAGAGAGGATCAACCCCAGGCCAGCCATCTCAAGGGGAGTGAAAATCGAATGCGTATTGAAGAGCGCATCCAGACTGCCGCCCACCAGCCCCAGGATCAGCGTTGGCCAGCTTCCCAGCAAACCCGCCGAGAAAAGCAAAGGAAAAGCGGCCAGCAGCAAAACCGCCGGCGGATTGCTCTCAAGGGGAACGTTGGGCAGCGGGATCGTTTCACCCCAGGGAATTTGAAAAGCCAGAAAAAGATTTGCCAGAACCGTAAATAGAAGCAAGAAAGAAAATTGCAGCCAGAAGTGAGGTTTTCGGGTTGAAAACGCTTCTTTCTGCATGAGCCAGAGCAATAACGCAGCCATAATGAACCAGCCGATCCATCCAACCAGATCGAAGGGCAGGTTCACGTACGGAGCATTATCAAATAAAACCAGATTCATTCTTTTCTGAACACCTATTCAGGCAAATGGGCCTGCTGGTTCAATTTCTTCCAGACAGAAGAATAGAGAACGCCATTGTGATGTGTTACCGGGATCTGACGTACTTCAGCCAGCCAGGTTTCTTCCTGAGCAGCGCTTCTGGCAAAACAGGAACGGGTAATTTCCTGCCTGCGTGCCACAGTCAGCGGGCGCTCTTCGGCTGCAGTGATGAAACTTTGCTCCAAAGCATCGCGGTCACGCAAGATAGGCTGAATGCGAGCCGCATAGTCTTTGAGAATCTCGCGATGCAGGGCTTCGTGACGCCAGAACAAAACCTGCTCGTCATATTCGGCACCCGGGACGCGCACCGATTCTGGCAGCCCGGCATCCATCCAAACTGGCTTGAACACGGAGGTGCAGGGAGCCGCCGTCCCCGTCAGCCAGTGAACAGGCTCGCCCTGCGCAGGCAGCACAGAGACCAGCGACCCGGCCGACTGACTGGTGCGGATTGGGCCCCAGCCGGCGTGCATGCACACGTCCGCGCCTACAATTCCGCGGCCGGGGTGAAATGGCTCGCGATGGGTACGTAAAATGCGCATCATGTCGGCAGCGGTCAAGCTGCCTTTTGCCTGGCAAAGCTGGTCGGTGGTGCAGCTTTGACGATAGCGCGCCTCGGCAAAACGGGTATAGAGCGGATCAGAATAGCAGGCCTGAAAATCGAAATCGGCTGCATCCCGGCACCAGCCCCGATCGATGGCGTGCTGGACCAGATTTTCAGAAGCGCGATCCCATTTCTTCTGAATGGTGATGCCGTTCGAAATCGAGCGAACGTCCTGGACTTTCTCAGCCGCCCACTCGCGGCCCACGGTCTCGAGCACCCAAGCTTCACCGCGGTCACAGATCAAATAGCTGTTGTGGTAATAAAAGGGATGGGCATAGCCACAATTCCCGCCCTGCCCATACTGCTCCAGGAGATCAATGATCACCTGCATGGCCCCGGCTGCGGTCTTCCCGCGCTCCAGCGCCAGGCGCAAGAAATCCATCCCGATCAGGCCCGGTTCCTTTTGGTAGGGCTCACGGGTGAAAAGAGCCTCGTTGCCAATGGTCACGCCAAATTCATTAGCCCCCATTTCGGCGCCCCAAATCCAGAAGGGTTTCGCAAGGAGAACCTGAAAGGTCTTTTCGACCTGTGGAATTTCAATGTAAGTACATTTGACCTTTTCCCCAGGCTGATGAGTGGCCGCCGGCACCATCACCAAGGCATGCGCTTCATTCGGGTCACGGTCTGAGTTTTTGGCAAACAAAACAGACCCATCCCGGGTGGAGTTTCCTAACGCTACGAAGGTATCGCACATATTGCACTCCTGATGGGAATTTGGGCAGAAAAGGTATCTGCAAAACTTCTGAGTTTATTATCCCTTATTTTGAGGATTGCGGTCAAGCAAGTTCATGGCTTCGTTGAAAACAGCCTCAATGGATTTTCCGTCAGAATCCAGGTGAATGGCATCTGCCGCTGGCTTCAGAGGAGCAATCTCGCGGGAAGAGTCGATTTCATCGCGCCGGCGAATCGAGCGCAGAATTTCTGCGTAATCAGCCGTCCCTCCCCGGCTCTCGATCTCCAACTGACGACGGCGAGCGCGCTCCTCCGCAGAAGCCTCAAGATAAATCTTCAGCTCGGCCTCCGGGAAGACCACCGTGCCAATGTCACGGCCCACCATCACCACCTGACCGCGCAGCCCAATTTCACGCTGCTGACGGGTCATGGCATCACGAACCCCTTTGTACGTCGAGACCTTCGAAACGTTGCCATCTACGCGCGGCTCATGCAGCCGCCAGGTAACATCCACATCATCGATACAAACTGTATACTTCCGTCCATCTTTCTGGGTCGGTGTTTTCACATCGATCACGATCTGGTTCGCCAACGCAGTAACGTCACTTTCATTTTCCACCGATTGCAACCGATCCAAAGCCGCCAGGGTCACCGCCCGGTACATCACCCCCGTGTCAAAATAAAGGTACCCCAATTGTGCCGCCATCCGCTCTGCCAGAGTCGATTTTCCGGACGCGGCGGGGCCATCGATTGCAATGATATTCGGTAAGCTCATGTTCGATCCTTATACAGTAAGTTAAGACCCTTTGAAGAGGTCAGTTCGTGCCCATAAGAAGATCTTCGTTTCCAGTTCTGGAACCTTGCGATAGCCAAACCATTTGACCCAATCACGCACAGTCATCTTCGCAAAATCAGGTGTCGATTCCCAGACAAGGGATTGTCCACGGTAAAGAGTGGTTTGGGCAACGATCATCGTTTCTGGAGAAATTACAATGGAAGGCGTGGCGGCTGCGTCCATGTACTCCAGACTCTGGGTATTCGGGAAGTCACGTAAAGCCCACGCCACAGAAGGCTGAGTTTCGTTCAAAAGCGCCACATCGATTGTGTGCTGATCTACTGAATTCCAGGTGGAAAGATCAGTCACAGTCTGAAGCGCCCAATGGCTCCCGGTAGGCAGTGCATCCGCGCGCCACAATTCTGTTTCAGGACGAGACCCCAACCCACCCGCCTTCCAGGCCATGCCAAAAGTTAAAATGACCAGCAAAAAGGCAGTGCCGGCCAGCAATCCCTCTTTGGCTGCCTGAACAGACCAGCCCCAGCTGATCAAACCGGTGACCACCACCAGCAGCAATACCGGCAAAAGAATGTACAGCCAGTAAAGATTAGAAAATGCGGTTGCCTGAACCCCAGCGGCCGCAGAAAGAATATTGAGATAACAAAAAACCAGCAAGGTGATCGTCGCCACCATCTGGAAGAGCTTCAGCAGGAATTCATCAGCATGGAAAAAACGCCACAAACGGTCCAGGCCCAAGGCCATCAGCCCCCACAGACCCGGAAGCAATCCAGCCCAATCATTCACCTGCCGGCCCGGGTTCGCCAGAATCAACGCCAAAGCCAGCAGCGCCCATACTCCCGCGAAAGCGCGAAACCCGGCATTTTCTTCCGTTTCTGGGTGAATCGCCCCCCACAGGGCCAGCAAAAGCGCCAGAATTTCAGCAGAGAAGAGAGCAATGAACATCACCGTCAGCCTGCTGCCAGTCTGTACCCACTGCGCAAAATACTCCGCTATACTGTTTCCTACTCCGGTAAGGGTATACGCCCGGAAGGTAAAGACCGTCCCCAGCAAGAGAAAAGCTGCCAGAAAAGCCGCAAAGAAGTTCCCCCACTTGACCGCTGGCTGAGATCCACTGCCCGGATTGATCTTGCGATAGATCAGCGTATAAAGCAGCCAGGCGAGCAGCAGGGAAAATACCCCAATCCACAGCGACGTACCCGCCAGAAGCGTCAGCGCGCAAGCAATGCCAGCGGCAACCCACTTCTGGTTCAAGAGAAAACCCAGAGCCGCTACCAGACAAACCAGGCCCAGAATAGTGCCCGCAGCTGTTCGCGATAAAGCGTTGACTGCCGGGTCGATTGCCAGGAAAAGGGCCATGCCCAGCATGGCGGTCCGCCCCGTCCAGCGCCTGAAAAGCAACGGCAAGAAAACCGTCAGCGATCCAAAAAGCGCCGGCCAGAAACGTGCCCAAAAATTGCTGGCACTGAATAAAAAGAACAAAAGGGAAGTCAACGCCGCGTAACCCGGCTGCCCGTTCATCGTCACCGCCTGACCTTTTGCCATTTTCATGGCAACCAGTGCATTGGCAGCTTCGACATCACCCAGAGGTAAAACCCCCAGGTGCACAAAATGCAGTACCACTGCCAGGGTAAAGGCAATGCCGAATACGGTCACTTCAATGGCTTGATCTCGGGTAACAGTTTTGTCTTCCATCTCAACTCTCTTTATTGAATCCCTGTTGTACCATAAATCGTTACAGAATTGTTCTGATAGAGCACGGTCAAATGATCTGCGAATTTTTGCGTATTTACCTGATACGCGGACTGCTCCAGATCGCCCACGTAGATATATTTGATGTCATATTTGGCAATAATGGCCTGCGCCTCAAACCAGGTCGAAGTCTCATATAGGCGCTGCACGTCTTGTCGACGCGACCCGATCTCTGTGTACCCTCCACGCCATTGGGATTCATGTCCCCACCAACCAATGACCGTCGGATCACCCGTTTGCTCAGAAACACGGGCGAATTCTGAATAGCTGCCTCCCACAGCTTCACTGATCACCCCCAACGGCTGCTTTTCCAGCCAATCCAGTGCCAGTTGTTCATCAGGGTTGGCCGTCTGGATATACGCATTCCCGTTCAAAGTCCAGGTGGCAGGCTTGAATGAGTTCGTTTTATTGAGCAGCATGATCACCGGATAGATCAAAGCAGACAGCAGCAGTACTGTCCAAAACAAGGTAAACAGGGTGTTCTTCCACTTCTTCAACTGGTTGAACAACACCACCGAAGCAAAGGCTGCGGCAATTCCCCAGAACATCCACGTTTGAAAATAGAACTTGAAGATCGTGTTCATGCGCGAACCAAACTGGTCACGCAGATAGAAATATTCCGGGAAGAGGGTCAGCCCCACCCCCATAAGCACCAGGATCAGGCCAAACGTCTCTGCCTGGATCGGTGAATTCACTGCCGGCACTTGTTCTGCTGATTCAGCGGCCGTCTCTTCTTCATGACGAGTTGAACTGGCAAGCAGTCCCCAAACCAAACACAAGAGAAGCGTCAGCGTAATCCAGGTACCCGGTTCCGTCAGACGCCGCTGCAGCGAAAGCCAGAGAGTAGCATTCCCATCTGTGGTACCGTGAATCGAAGCCATCGCGTTGGCTCCAGCCACCAGCTTCTGCCCTAAATCAGCCAGGAAGCCATTGCCGGAATTCAGCCATAGATTTCCAATCGGGCCTGCCGTAAAGAACAGCAGCCCCAGAAACGAAGAAGAAACCAGCCAGAGAATGGCAATCAGCGCCAGGCTGAACTTCAGCCCCTGGCCCCATTTTCCGGCCACATTCGTTTTCCGCCAGAGATGAATGACCCAAATGAAGATCGGGATGAGCAATGGAGCAAACATGACCCAGAAATGCACCCCTCGGGTCATGAACTCCATGCTGGGCAACAGACCGCCTGCCTGAGAGCGAAAAGACAGGAAGAAAGGCAAGAAGAGAATGAAACCGGTCGCGCCGTAAGTCAGCCCGGCACCCAGGAATTCCCAGATACGCTTGCTGCTCCAACCCAACTGGCGAATGCGCAGGTAACTCCAGACCACACAAAAGAGGCCAATGTAAATGGGAAAATCCCACGTGTTGAAAAAAGCCATGCTGCCAAGCAGCAAAGCTGTCAGCCAAAATTGCCAGGTCTTGACCCATTTGCCCACATTCCACTCAATGGAAGCCCCATGCATCCCCAGGGTAAACAAATTCAGGCACAGCCCCATCGCCATCAAATCAAAAGGCATCGCCAGCACGTGCGGATGCAGATCAGAGAGCAAATAAGAGAAGAAAGGAAACTCATCGATGATCTCCACCGAGTTATTCACAGCGGTCAGGTCCTGCAATACCCGTGAGCCGCGCCACCAGGCCCAGTTGCGGGTTGGAATCCAGGTGAGCGGAGAGGTGGGGGCAATGTTCAGATCGTTGATAGCCAGCCATTGCCAGAACCGGGAGGTCAATGTGCCATCTGCACCAACTGACCAGAAAACTCCGCGTTCATGCAAAATTTCGAGCAGACCCTCAATGTTGCTGACCAGAAGAACAAAGAATGACCCCAGAATGCCGGCAATCCGTCCAAAAGCCTTACTGGTCTGACTGAAAAGATTGCTCTCGCCCGACTCCTGCTGCTGCTTCCAGAGTGTTGACAGATCGCTGACCAGAGTGAAAGCCGCGGCAGCCGTCATACCAAACCAGAGCGCCGCGGTCAGGTTGTAGCCCACCCCTGAAAGAACGTGCGTCACCCGGATCAACATGGCGATCACAACGTAACCAAAGTAGTAATATGAAATTGCATATCCCGAAAGCCAGGGATCCAGAGGCGGGAAAGAGGGAGAGACCAAAATAGAATTAATAAAAGCCAATTCCATTGGTTTCTCGGTATAAAGAATATCGGGGTTGGCAGCACGAACGACCGCCCAGCCGGCGAAGAAGATCAGAAAGACTGCTTCCACTGCCAGTACCGTGCGGATATTCTCTTTTAGCCAGTGCAGCAATTCAGGTAAACGATTGGGGAGCAGAGCAATTACTGAAAAACTCACCAGGATCAAAAAAGCAACAATCTCACCGCCCAGGTTGTTCTGCAAAATTCCCAGGCTGTTGAGCATCCAATACAGGTATCCCCACAACAGTAATCCCAAGGGTTTCGAAAAGCCATAACCTTTGCCGGCTAATTTTGGGAAAAACCGGTAGGCAATCGGGAAGGAAAGGGTACCGATCACCGTCAGGGTGAGGTACCACTTGAGAAAACTCAGCACATCACTCATATTGGACCCTCTTAATCGGTTCCGATCACTTCATAGATCGTGGTGTTCTTCTCTGAATAAACTTTCTTCCAGTAAACACCTTCGTATTGGGTGAATTTCACCAACCCGTCGCCGGGGTAATAAGATTCTTCCAATTGTCCCAGTACAATATACTTCACATTATACTTTTTGAGGAACGTCAGGGCAGTATTGATATCGGTCGTTTGATAAAAAGCCGGAATCTCATTGATGCGATTCCATACCACCGTATCATCCAGCACCCCACGCTGCTGGCGCTCATGCCAGTTCCAGCCCACGACTCCCGGCAAACCTGTATAGATTGTGAAACGCGTTCCCCAGCGATATTCGACCGTATTACCTTCGACGATCACCGGAGACCCCACTACGTTCTGCTGCATCCAGCGGATCGCGTCGTAATCCTGGCTCAAGTCAAAGGTAGAACCGTTATCGCTGTAGAAACTGGTCTTCATATACAGCATGCCATCCAGCGTATGCGGAGCATCCGTGCTCATACGGTCCGCAATCTTGTCTTGAGCGGCCGTCAGCGGATAAAGCAGCGCGCCAAACAGCAAGAAAGCCAAGACCACCTGCCAGAAAGCGCTAAAACGCGGACTCCACGAAGTAGCAATGCCGGGTACCAGCCAGATCAGAGCAGCAGCTGAACTTAGAGAAAGCAGCGTCCAGGCCTGATAGTAAAACTTGAAGACAGTATTCATGCGACCGATATCCCCATGCAGAGCAAAGAGCTCAACGAACAGGGTTAATGCCATCGCCGTCCCAATCATAAACAAGATCAGGCGTTTCACATCCGGCTGGTGCGGACGCAAGATCAGGATCAGCGCCCACAAACCGATAGGCAGGGCAATCCAGGCAATGTTCACGCCAAGCGCCACCAGAACCACCACCACCAGAACAAACAAAATGGCCAACACCTGCAAATAAAGGGAATACTTCTTCAACTCTTTCAGCGCCGAGACCGGCGTACTCGCCATCCACTCACGGGTTTCCCAAACCAGCCAGGTAACGATCACAAAGAGGAAGAGACCCCAGTGAGTCAGGTAAGACGCTACCGGAGAATGATCGCCCTGCCAGACATCGACACTGCCATAAGCCTGACCGTACCACTTGGAGAATGGCAGATACAGCGCAAAGAGCAGCCCCACCAGCAGTACCACTGAGAGACCCGCGTAGAGCGTGCGGCGGACCCAATCTGGTGCCTTGGGCAAGAATTTCTCAGGGAGGACGGCATAACGAATGGCAGTGTACAGAATGATGATGGCCGCCAACGCCAGATAAGTAGGCAAATCCCAAGTGTTGGTTGGGCGCAAAGCACCAATGACCACGGCCCCCAGGAAGAAACTGGCAGCATAGTTGCGAAGCTTTTCCTTCCAGGTGGAACCCCAATCCCAGCGTCCCAACAGCAGAGAAAGCCCCCAGACCAGAGCCAGCAAAGTGATCGACAATGCAATCAAATGCGCATGCAAGTCAGCATAAGTGAAAGTGAAGAACGGGAATTCGGTGATGGCTTCCCCAGGCAAGGCCCGGGAAGGAATCCAGTACCAATCGCCAGTCGAAAATGGCAGTTTGGCCCCCTGAAAGACCTGTACGATCCCAGCCAGAAACCAGCGCCAGCGTTCAAAAATAGTCGCATTCTCAATGACCCCGCCAGGGGCAACCAGCATCTGTGCCCCCTGCCAGATCATGCGCAGCGTACCCAGATTTCCCAGAATCAGCAAAGAAAGGGAAGAAAGGATGCCCCCGGCAAAGGCGCGCAGATTCGCCCGCCTGGCATCCACCTCAACATCCAGAGTTTGACCGCGCAAAACATTCCAGCCAATCGCGAAAGCCCCGATTGCCGTCAGCCCGAACAATGTCGGCAGAATCAAGTTATAAGCAATCGTCGGCGGAACTCCCAGCAGTTTGGTCGGCACCGCCACGATCACAAGGCCGTAATAATAGTAATTGATGTATCCGCCGGCAAACCACGGATCGTACGGCGGGAAGGTCGAGCTCTTCAAGACCGCCGTGAAGTATGACAAATCCATGGGTTTTTCGCCGCCCTTCCACGGATGCCAGAGATCAGGGTTGCCCAAACGAATCCCCAGATCAAGCAGGAAGAAAAGCAAGAAGATCAGTTCCACCATCAAGAAATAACGCTTGCGGGTGCGCAGCTCTTCTTTGAGCTCCTCCCGCTGCAGATAAGCCAGGGCAGCATTCCCAACCAACAAAACCCCAATCACCGCCAGAATCGTGGTACGGCTGAAGAGAGCACCGCTGGAACTGGCCAGCCAGGTAAACAAGGCCAGCAGCAGCAACCCCACCAACCGACTGACCGGATAGCCATGATCGGGCAGTTTCTTCAAGGCCAGACGAGTGAAAGGATAGACCAGCCAACCCAACAGCAAAATCAACAGGTACCAGACAATCGCAGTCACCCACTGATTCTGATTGATCCAGGAATCTGAGTTGAAAAGCTGACTGAAAGTGCCTCCCGCCTGCTGAATCTTCGCCATCGCGTCTGAGAGCATCAAAGTGCCATTGAACTTGCTGGCCTGCCCTGGGGTGAGATGAACCGCTTTGCTTAAGTCCACCGCGCCTAAAATGGAGGCTACTTTTTCAGCGGAATAATCCGCCGTCTTCTGGAAGATCAATACCTTAGGATGATCGTAAACCGTGAAGGCTTCTTCTGCTGACTGGTCGTTGATCTTCAGGGAACCCAAATTCGGGTCCGATTCAAACACCGCCGTCAGTTGATAGCCCAGGTTGCCGGTAAACATGCCTGGCTGAGCATTCTGATAGCACCACAGCAGATCTTTCTCTGCCGGGCAGCCCAGTAAATTGCGATAGTAAGTAATGGTCAGAGGATAGCGCTCTGGCACACGGGTGGTTGTGCCCCACTGGCGATTGGAAGTGATCACAATCGTATCGGAAGTATTGAGAATGTTCTCGAAACGAGTCAGTTTGGCAGCGGTGTCGTCCCAATACATTTCAAAATTCTGATTATTGCCGTAAATACCGTTCTGCGAATCCCAGATGTTGTACTGATACATGCTGAGCGGTAAGGCATCATCCCAGGAGGATTCCACCGCGATGACATCGTTATAGAATGCCAGAGCAGAGGTGGTGCCATCAGGCAAAGCGTCCACCCAGAATTTCATCACGTACAGTTTTGTCGAATCCAGCGCCAGACTTTGATCCAACGGGATGGATTTGCTCTCTCCACGCGGGTCCAATACCGGGGCAAAGAGATCACTCAACGAGCCAGTCGCCAGAATCGTATCTGGAGTTGAATAATCGGCAATCGATACGTGCAAAGCCTTGCTGGCCGCGTTCTGGTACAGATCCACTGCCCGATTCAATTCCACTGAATCGATAATTCCGTCCACCGGAGGCTTGAACGTGACCGAAAGGGAGGATCCGCTAAAAAGTGGTGCCTCAGGAGAGGGCAAATACTGAGTCAAGGTCTGCCCCTCCTTTTCCATGAGAAGGGAAACGTTGCCCATGATTTGCAACTGAGTTCCCTCTTCCACCACCTCGAAATCGATCTCGTACTTTTCAGACTTTTTCAGCGGCACTGCCCCATTCAGCAAGACAGCCGCCTGCGGGCCGCGTGAATCATCCGTGATGGCAAAGTTATTCTGCAAATAGCCAGAAGCCACCGGTGTTTTGTCAGTACCGTTAAGCTGATAGACCGTCACCAGAAAAGTAACCACTGAGTTCTGCGTCAACTGCAACTGAACGTGTTCCAGATTGACCTGAGTCAGATTGGCATCCTGAGCCGGCGAAAAAACGTATCGATAGGGAGAACCGGGAGTAATAACGGCCCCGTTCTGATAAGCCACCGGCTCCTGGGTTTTTACCCCGGCACTATCGATCTGTAAATCGATCGCCCCGGGTATATTCTGATAGATCCATTCACTGGCAGCGACTCGGGTGACCGGCCGGGTGTAGATGCGGGTGAATGCAAACGCCCAGGCCGCCGAGCCGCCAATCACCAGTACCCCAGCCAGAATCGCCAAAACACGGCGCCAGTTGATCTGCAAAACCGCTACCTTGCGCACTACATTCAAGCCATCTTCCCACAGTTTGAAGATCGTCCAGGAAGCTATGATCGCCAGGCCCGGATAGATCGGCAACTGGTAACGCATGGTACGCACCCACGGCAGCGCCTGAGAGAGGAAGTAGATCAGCACCCAGGCCCACAGCAGAAGATGCTTCTGCCAATCGCCCTTGAAAATGCGCCAGCCCATCCACAAGAAACCTGCCCAGGCCAGAATACCCAGCGGCAGCCCCAAGCCCCACTCCACCATGTTGGTCCAGGAAAAAGTGATCGGACGGCGTGCCCACTGCAAAGCATAGGGAACATCGACATTGCCGGTACTTTGATTCTGCAGTTCCTTCAAGCTGCTGATCCATTGCGGATTGATCGTGAAGTTAAAGAAAGACGGCCCGGTAAACGCATACGGCTGAAAAATGCGGAAGATCACGAAGGCACTGATCCCGGCCAGGACCAGGTTACGCAGCACTACCGAGATATCCAATGACGGGGTCGGGTGATGGAATTTCTTGTAGCGGATGAGTGCGGCCACCGGCAAACTCAGGGCCAGGGGCCAGACGCTGACCTTGCAGGCCATCGCCAGCCCAAACAGAATAGCGAATAGCAGGTAAGGTTTGAAAGAGCCCCAATCCGCTTTGACCCATTCCCAACCCGCGAATTCTTCTTCCGGGGCCGATGTCTCATCCCCAGAAGTCTCTTCGACCACCGGAGTGACCAGGCGCGCCAGCACATACAGGCCAGCCATCACAAAGAAAGTGGCAAAGGTATCGACTGCAAAGAAATGAGAAAGTTGGATCGGCAGCACCGACAAGGCCAGCAACAACGAGGCCACCAGCCCCAGCTTGGAGTTCCTATACAGACGCTTACAAATCAAATAAACAAAAAGGATAGACCCCAGATCAAAAATACCCGACATGACCCGCCCCACCAGATAAATCTGGCTGTAGCCGGTCATGTTCATCAGTTCGCCGACGTAATGCACCAGAAAAAGGGGCAGCGTGCCATAAACAAAATAGCTTTGCCCGACATTATTCGGATTCAAAGTGGAAGTTGAAGTATTGAAATATTCAGACAATCCATGGACCGGCTGGATCGCCGTCTCGACCATGGTCAGAAAGCGCTCATCCGGGTGAAGGTGATAATTGTCATCCCAGTTCACCCCGATGAAGCGGAAATAAGCCCCTAATACCAAAACGCCGATTAAAAGAACGTCCCAAATCCAGGAGAGATTCGAGATCTTCCATTGCCGGCGACCGGATTCCGAAGAAAATTCTGAGCGTTTCATGGAGACCTACCTTTCAGCGTCCGTTCGATCAATCGCTGCTGGTGTGCTTTAACTCTTGAGAGATTTCATTGAAAAGAATTTCATATTGCTCCGCCACACTCTCTGGCGAATAACGGGAAAAATCAGCGTCTTTTTCGCGCTCGATTTCCGCTTTATGCTGCATGACCTCGGCAATCCCCTGGGCCAGCCCGGCAGCATCCCCAATCTCGAAAATACGGCCCATGCGGTGCATCTTTACCGGCTGGCGTACCCCCGGCAAATTCGAGGTCACACAGGGAACTCCATTCATCATGGCCTCGATCTGAACCAGACCAAATGCTTCGGTAGAATTCAAGCTGGAAACGACCAGCACGTCCAGATTAGGGTAGAAAGCTGCCATCTGCTGCGGTTGTAAGGAGCCAACAAATTCCCAGTGACCGCTCTCGATATATTTTTGGATCAGTGGCATCAAACGGGCCAGGTATTGTTCTTCCCCAATGATATTCTGATAAGGACCCACAAATTGAACTTTCGCCTCCGGGTAAGCCTGCAAAATCGCCGGGAGCGCATTCAAGAGCACTTCCACCCCTTTTTCAGTGGCAAAGCGAGCCGCCATGCCAATCACGGGATGATGGCCCTGCGGGTTGTGCTGCTTGCCAAAATGCTGAATCGCGTCAGAGGGGGCAACCGGCAAAACGACCGGTGGAGGAACAATTTTCACTTTCTTCAAAAAGTGGCGTAAATAATGAGAATGATCAGCGTAATCTTGAGTGTAAGTCACAATACGATGAGAAAAGATCGCCGTGATCAAATTCATGATGTCCACGCCCCAGTTAGCGGCTTTACTCATGATGCCGGCCGGCATCAACAGATCACAATGATAAGTTGTGATCGTCGGCCGCTTCAACAGCCTGCCGCGGATCGAGATCCCTGCAGCATCGAATTGGGGCAGATGCAACTGGACAACATCATTTTCTTTTACCAGCCGGTTCGCCATCATCCCAATGGTTGGCATGATCACGCCCTTGCTGACCCGAAACCAGACTGGCACCCGGATGATCTTTACCCCTTCATCCATCTCTTCGCGCGGCAATGACCTCTCAAACTGTGAAGTCAACACAGTGACCTGATGGCCTCGTTTCACAAACGCTTTAGCCAGGCGCTCAGCATAGATCGTCAATCCGCTGATATTCGGGGCGGTAATAGGTAAGAACGATCAGAATCTTCATCTTTAGAATAAGGAACGATTTTCTTTGACCCAGTTGAACAGGCGGGTAATCCCTTCCTGGGCACTGATCTTGGGAGACCAGCCCAATACCTGCTGAGCCTTACGAATATCCGAAATGTACACCGGCTGATCCCCGGGACGCCAATCCCCCCAACTGACCTCAATCTTTTTGCCGAGTAACTTCTCGAGCAGGGGGGCAAATTCCAGCCAGACGGAAATGGTATTTTCACGCCCGCCGCCAACATTGAAAATCTGCCCGGCCGCCTTATCAGGATGCTGGAGTGCCGCGTCATACGCATTCAGCAGATCATCGACAAAGAGGATGTCGCGTACCTGCTTGCCATTGCCGTAAATGCTGATCGGATGCCCGGTAATGGCCGCAATAATGAACCAGGCCACCCAGCCCTGATCTTCCACCCCAAACTGACGCAGCCCATAGATACAACTCTGACGAAAAACAGTCGTGGGCAGATCATAGATGCGCGCGTAATCACGCACGTATTGATCGCCCGTTCCCTTTGAACAGCCGTAAGGAGAATGGAAATCAAGGATCTGTTCTTCAGAAGCTCCCAGAGGCAGATCGGCGTAATCGTAGCGAGTTTCTTTCTCGATCACTTTAACGTTTTCCATTCCACCATAAACTTTATTGGTAGAGGAGTAAACAAATGAAGGATGATTCCCTGACAATCGAGCTGCCTCGAGGGTATTAAAGGTCCCTATCGCGTTAATTTCAAAATCGTTGCGTGGATCGGTGACCGAAGTAGTCACAGCCACCTGTGCGGCCAGGTGAACAATACGGCTGGCCTCACGGGCCGCGGCTTTGATCTCCTCGGCGTGCCTGACGTCCCCTACCACCAGCTGAAATGATTTCTCTCCGTGTTTCTGGCGCAGCCAATCCAGGTTGGTCTTGGCCCCGTGGCGGGAAAGGTTATCGAAAATGACCACCCTTTCACCGCGTGAGATACAGCGATCGGCATAATTGGAGCCGATAAAGCCAGCTCCACCTGTAATCAAGGTTATTCCATCCATTATTTTGACTCCATGATTTCTAATTCGATTCCTCGGCTGATTCTTTGTCGGCCTCGCCCCGCTGAATGTTCTGCATCAGCGAAGACAGGCTCTGGCCTTCACGAACCAGCCCCCATAATCCAAAAATAGCACTGATAATAAATTGTATTCCATGCTGTAACACCGCGTAAGCCAGGGCCACAGATTCCGTTCCGCCCAGGATAACCAGTGCTGCCACCATCGAGGCTTCATAAACTCCCAGGGCCGCCGGAGCGGAGGGAATGGCAACCCCGAGTGAGAGAACCCCACCCAGAAAAGCGCCTTTCCACAGTAAGGCACCCGGTAAAATCTGCTGCACCAGGAACCAATACATCCCGACCCACATGGCCCAAGAAAGACCAATCCAGAATAAACTCAGCAGGAACTGCACCGGGTTGGTCAAAGCAGAGAGACCATTCATCAGTTTTTCGAGCTGAGGCACGACGTACTTACTGACCCACTTCCAGTGGCTGCCCAGTTTTTCGATCCAGGCAGACACCTGAACTCGAAAACGAGCAATGAGAAACAATATCACCAGAGCAGCCGCCACCAAAATCGACACGGTCGTGGCAACCGTCTTTACCCAAGAAACCCCCACCACCATCGGCAAAGTAATCAAGACCAGCAGCACCGCGTAAGCCACATCAAAAACACGTTCAATCACGATCGTCGATAGTACGTGGAACATGCCCAGACCAGAAGACTTACCAATGAACACGGAACGAGCAATTTCCCCAGCCCGCAACGGGAAGATGTTATTGAGAAAATAACCTTCACTGATGCCAAAGAAGGCCTGCTTCCAGGTCACCCTATGCCCTAGAATGGTCTGCCAGGCTTTGCCGCGAACCAGCAAGCTGGTCGCCTGAATCAGAACCACTACCAACACGTACTGCCAGGGTCGCAGTAGCAAAAGCCCGTTTGAAATCCTGCAAATGAATTAAACGGAACAGGGCATATAACGCAATCGCGCTGATCAATACCCCCGGTAACCAGCGCAAAACGTTCGATTTTTTCTTTCTCTGGGCGGAGCTCAATCGTCCTCCAGTTTCAAGACTGCCATAAAGGCTTCCTGTGGAATTTCCACATTGCCCACCATCTTCATACGATGCTTGCCTTTTTTCTGTTTTTCGAGCAATTTCTTCTTGCGGGAAATATCACCGCCATAACACTTGGCCAGCACATCCTTGCGCATGGCTTTGACGTTGGCTCGCGAGATCACCCGTCCGCTGGCAGAAGCCTGAATGGCCACGTCAAATAATTGACGCGGAAATGAGGGCTTTTAGTTTCGTCACCAGCGCCTGACCTTATGGTAAGCATCCTCTTTTGTGAACGATGGCAGCCAGTGCATCCACCGGTTCTTCATCTACCAGAATTTCCAGTTTAACCAGGTTCCCGGGGCGATATTCCAGGAAATGGTAATCCATTGAAGCGTAACCCCGCGTACGTGATTTGAGTTCATCGAAGAAATCGACGATCAACTCAGACAGCGGAATGTCATAATTCAACTGCACCCGATTGGGAGCGGGATAATCCTGCGAAATAAAGGTTCCCCGCCGCGACGTAACCAGATCCATGATCACCCCGTAAAACTCAGTCGGCGTGATCACTTCCAGACGCATCCAGGGTTCGCGAACCTCGGCGATCAGGGTCTCATCCGGCAACTTGGCCGGCGAAGAAATCAGCTGAATTTCGCCATCATTCATGACCACTTCATATTCTACAGAGGGGGCGGTCACCACAATATCCAGATCATATTCACGCTCGATGCGTTCCTGGATGATCTCCATGTGGAAAAGGCCTAAGAAACCGCAGCGGAAGCCAAAATTCAAGGCCTGTGAAGTTTCAGGGTCGAAAGTCAAAGAAGCGTCATTTAATTGCAGCTTTTCGAGCGCTTCCTTTAATTCTTCGTAATCTTCGCCTTCGACCGGATAAATCCCGGCAAAAACCATGGGTTTGGGATGGCGATAGCCGGGCAAAGGTTTTGCCGCCGGGTTATTGGCCAGCGTCAGGGTGTCACCCACGCGACATTCTTTTACCGATTTGAAGCCCGTGGCAATGTAACCCACGTCCCCAGCCTGCAAACTCCCCGTCGCAACCATTCCCGGAGAAAAGATACCCACCTCGACCGGTTTCAGATCAGAGTTGGTCGCCATCAGACGCAAATTGCTTTCCATATTGATGGAGCCGTTGACCACTCGAATATAGGCCACGACCCCCTTGTAAGAATCGTAATGGGAATCGAAGATCAAGGCCTGCAGCGGCGCATCAGAATTGCCCTGCGGGGCCGGAATTTGCTCGACAATCGCATCCAGCAATTGATCAACGTTGATCCCCTCTTTCGCGGATACACGCAGTACCGATTCTGCCGGGGTGCCAATCAGCGCCTCGATCTCTTCGGCCGCCTCATCCGGGCGAGCAGAGGCCAGATCAATCTTGTTGATGACCGGCAGGATGGTCAGGTTTGATTCAATCGCCAGGTAAAGGTTCGCCAGCGTTTGAGCCTCCACCCCCTGAGTGGCATCAACCACCAGCACTGCCCCCTCACAGGCCTCCAGCGCGCGGCTCACTTCATAATTAAAGTCCACGTGGCCTGGGGTATCGATCAGGTTCAACTCGTAGCGTTTGCCCTGATAATCGTAATACATGCGCACCGCGGAGGCTTTGATGGTGACGCCTTTTTTCGCGTTCCAGGTCCATTGAGTCCAATACCTGCTCGACCATTTCGCGATCAGAGATGGTATGCGTGATCTGCAACATCCGGTCAGCCAAAGTGGATTTGCCATGATCAACATGGGCAATAATACAAAAGTTACGTATAGTGTCAGCAGGCATAGTCGGTGATAGTATAACCTATTTTATTGGGATTCTTGGTAACCTCGACATCATCCTCTACTCAGCGGGCTCCACAAATAATGGGGCAATCCACTCTTCGAGAGACTTCAGGTTCTGACCAGGAAGCTCAAGGTGGACTAAGAATTCTGTGTTCCCCTTGGGCCCATATAAAGGTGAGCGAATCAGGCCGGTGATTGCATACCCTTCCGCCTCGGCTGCCGATAAAATCTCATGCAGCACCTGGCGATGCACCACGGCATCGCGGATCACTCCATCGCCGCGGGCCGTTTCTTTGCGGCCTGCTTCAAACTGCGGTTTGATCAGAGCAACAACCTCCCCTTTCTCATCAGCAAACCATTTCTTGAAAACGGGTAAAAATATCTTCAAGGAAATAAAAGAAGCATCAATGGTGATCAAAGAGATAGGCTCACCAAACCCTTCCACGTAACGGGCATTGGTACGTTCCATGACCACCACCCGTTCATCGTTGCGCATTTTCCAATGCAAAATACCGTAACCAACGTCAACCGCAAAAACCTTGCTGGCGCCATGCTGCAGCAAGCAATCGGTAAAGCCACCCGTGCTGGCCCCGATATCCGCACAAACCCGCCCGTGCAGATCCAGCAGGTCAAAAGCCTCCAGTGCGCCCAGCAGTTTTTCTCCTCCACGAGAAACAAACGGCGGCGGCTGGTCAATGGTCACCGTACTCTGAGGCTCGACCTTCGTCGAAGCCTTCAAGACTACCTGACCCGCCACCCGCACCTGCCCGGCCATGATCAAACGCTGGGCCTGCGAGCGGCTCTCGACCATCTGTTTCTGTTCAAGCAATAAATCCAGGCGTATCTTTTCCATGTCGTTATTTTACTTGTGAAGGGCAACTTGTGATATATTAATTCCATGATTAAATATCTCTTCAAAGCAATGCGTCCACGCCAATGGACGAAGAACGCATTCGTATTTGCAGCTCTGGTATTTGATCGCCAACTTCTGCATCTCACCTCGCTGCTGCATACTTTTCTGGCGTTTCTCATCTTCTGCTTCCTCTCCAGCAGTGTCTACCTTTTTAATGATGTGATGGATATCGAAGCTGACCGCAATCACCCGGTAAAAAAGAATCGCCCCATCGCCGCCGGGAAGTTGCCTATCCCAGTCGCTATCGCAGCAGCAATCATTTTAATCCTCGGCTCGCTGACGGGAGCGTATTTTCTCTCTGTTGAACTGGCCGTGATCGCACTTGTCTACTTGCTGATGAATCTGGCTTACAGCAAATGGCTGAAACACATCCCCTTGATCGACGTCATGATCATCGCTGCCGGGTTCGTCCTGCGCGTCGCAGCAGGCGTATCAGTCATCCACGTCGAACGGTTCTCACCGTGGCTATACGTGGTCACTACCCTGCTAGCCCTTTACATCGGCTTTGGTAAACGCCGGGCAGAGATCAGCGTCATGGGAAGTTCCACCGGAGCACACCGCAAAGTACTCGATGGTTATTCCATTACCTTCATTGATCAAATGATCACCGTGGTCTCAGCCACAACCATTATCGCTTATTCGCTATACACCTTCTCAGCACCCAATCTACCTGAAAATCATGCCATGATGCTGACCATCCCGTTTGTGCTGTATGGCATCTTCCGCTACCTTTACCTCATTCAAATGAAAAATGAGGGTGGCGAGCCCGAAGAAATCCTGCTGCACGACCACCCGCTGCAAGCCACCATTGTGCTGTGGGATTGACCGTGCTGACAATTTTTTACCTCTTCTAGAATGCCCGCAATTTCCAGTTCTGCCCCTGGCAAGATGATCCTGTGCGGTGAGCACGCGGTGGTCTATTATCAACCCGCGATTGCCATCCCGGTGCTTTCACGCGCCACCACCACAAGTATTTTTGCGCATCCGCTTGATTCCACCGGAAAAGTGTTCATTCATTCAGAAGAAGCCAACCTTCACGAATGCCTGACTGACCTGCCCACAGAACATCCCGTTCGCCAGACCATTGAACTGGTGCAGACACACTTCCGACTTGACCATTTGCCAGCCTGCGAAATCCGTATTCATTCCAACCTCCCGATCTCTGCCGGATTAGGCTCTTCTGCCTCACTCTCGATCTCGATCCTCCGTTCTCTCAGCGAATTTCTGGGGCAACCTTTGTCTCTGGAACAGATAAATCAACTGGCCTACGAAGCAGAAAAGATCCATCACGGCAACCCTTCCGGCGTGGACAATACGGTCATTGCTTATGGCCGGCCGGTCTACTTTATCCGCGGAAAGCAGCCTGAATTTGTGCGGGTCAAAACAAAATTAAGCTTTTTGCTGGCCCACACCGGGGTCGCTGCCTCTACCTCCAAAGCAGTTGCCGAAGTCCGAGAGCATTTTAAGGCAGAACCGCAAAAATACTCCCGCCTTTTCTCTGAAATCGGCGCCTTAACCAATCAGAATCGAGAATTTCTGGCCAGCGGAGAAATTCACCCACTGGGGAAAAATCTGTCCCATAACCACAAGCTTCTGCAAGAAATGGGGGTTTCTTCCACAGAATTGGATCAACTGGTGAGCGTTGCGTTGGGAGCAGGCGCTTATGGAGCCAAACTCTCGGGAGGTGGTCAGGGAGGCAACATGCTGGCCCTGATCTCGGCCGAGCTATCCGATAAACTCACCCAGACGCTGCTGAGTGCCGGGGCCAAAAGCGTCATTGCCCTCGATCTGCCCGCCTCAGGAGAAGAGCAATGAAAAAATTGGCCTTTCTCAAATTAGGCGGCTCGCTCATCACCGATAAAGATCAACCCAATACCGCCCTGTATGACCGCATCGACCATATTGCCGGGCAACTTGCTCATTTTCGGGCAAGCTCTCCTGAAGTTCAGTTACTCATCGGCCACGGATCCGGTTCATTCGGGCATTCGGCTGCCAAACAGTACCAGGACGCGTCAGGGAGTCACCACAGCCGAACAATGGCTGGGGTTTGCCAAAGTGTGGTTGGCCGCCCGAGCGCTCAATCAAATCGTGATCGCGAGCCTGGCCCGACATGGCCTGCCCGTGCTGTCCTTTCCTCTTTCAAGCATGGCCACCGTCGACCCAACCGGCAGACTTCACTGGCCCAGCGAGCCCTTGCAAGCCGCACTGGAACATGGGCTAATCCCGGTCGTCTACGGAGACGTGGTCTTTTCCGAACAAAAAGGCGGGACCATATTCTCGACCGAAGAACAATTCGCCGCACTGGTTCCCCTGCTGCGCCCCGATGAAATCTTGCTGGCAGGCATCGAACCCGGGGTCTGGCAAGACTTCCCTGAGTGCACCCAATTGATCGAAACGATCACCCCCAAAAGCTATCTCCAGTTCTTTGATAAAATTAAAGAGTCCGCCAGCATCGATGTCACTGGCGGCATGGCCAGCAAAGTTCGAGAAATGCTTTCTCTGATCGAAGCCTACCCCTGTTTACAAGTCCGGCTTTTTTCAGGGAAAGAAGAAAACGCTGTTTTTCAAGCACTCTCTGGTGAGTTGAAAGGGACTTTATTACAGCGAGACGATTAAAGGAGAATAAAATGAGATTCGACCGTAAAGTTTTGGAATCGTTCGAAGACCAGTTTTTGGCCCCTTACGCTATCCACGCCAGCCATTCGAAAGGCCGCATTTATCCCGAATCTGAACCTGAATATCGTACCTGTTTTCAAAGAGACCGCGATCGGATTTTACACACTACCGCCTTTCGGCGACTGGAATACAAAACCCAGGTCTTCATCAATTTCGAAGGAGACTATTACCGTACCCGTTTAACCCATACCCTGGAAGTTGCTCAGATCGGCCGCACCATTGCCCGTGCACTGGGGGCCAACGAAGACCTCACCGAAGCCATCTGTCTGGCCCATGATCTGGGTCACCCACCTTTTGGACACTCCGGAGAAGCCACCCTGAATAAAATGATGAAAGAGCACGGCGGGTTCAATCACAATCACCACTCTTTCAGAATCGTTACCGAAGTCGAAAAGCGTTATCCGGAATTCCCAGGGCTGAACCTTTCGTGGGAGGTGTTGGAAGGGATCGTCAAGCACGAAACCGAGTACGACAAATCAGACGCCAGCAATTTCGACCCACAGCTGCGCGGCCATCTGGAAGCCCAGATCACCAATGTGGCAGATGAACTGGCCTATACCTCGCATGACCTGGATGATGGACTGCGCTCCGGGTTGATCACCCCCGAGATGCTGACCGACATCGAATTATGGAAGATGGCAGCCGTGCGGTTTCGTAAACAAGGCGGTCAGGTAGATGACCTCATGCGTCACCAGATCATCCGTGAGCTGGTTGGGATCGAAGTCAACAGCATGATCCACGACACCGCCGCGCGCATCGATCAGACCGGCGTAAAATCGGTCGCTGAACTGCAATCGCTGCCTCATAACTTAGTCGGCTTTGAGACAGAAATGATCGAGAATAATCGCATTCTCAAGGAATTTCTCTATAACAATATGTATCGTCATTACCGGGTCGTGCGGATGCAGAAAAAAGCTGAAGAAGTGTTGACCCGCCTGTTCACCGCTTACTGCGAAACCCCAACCATGCTGCCCCCGCAATTTTATGAGCAGATCGAAGAAAAAGGGAAAGAACGCACCATTTGCGATTATCTGGCCGGAATGACTGACCGTTTTGCCATCGAGGAATACCAAAAATTATTTGATCCTTCCCTCTTACCCTAAGCGGGGATAAAATGAAATGCTACTATAAAAGTCTTATTGACTGGAGCTTCTATGAATAATCCTTCTTACTTAACTAAAGAGGGTGCAGAAAAATTGCATCAGGAACTTGAGCAATTAAAAGGCCCCTCCCGCGATGATTTATCCAGACGTCTACGTTTAGCCATCCAGCAAGGTGATCTCTCTGAAAACGCAGATTACATTGCTGCAAAAGAGGAACAGGGATTTCTCGAGGGTCGCATCGCTGAGCTCACCACCATCTTGAGTAACGTTGTGATCATCGAAGAAAACGCTGCCAAGAAAGATAAGGTAGATGTCGGCGTTAAAGTAACCATCCAGGAAGACGATTTCCCTGAGGAGACCTATTTTCTGGTCGGCCCGCAAGAGGCTAACCCTGCCGAAGGCCGCATCTCGCATAACTCCCCCATTGGCAGTGCCCTGCTGGGCCACAAAGTTGGGGACGTCGTCGAAGCGACCACCCCGGGCGGCACAGTCAAACTCAAAATCACTCACATTGAGTAACAAATATCTGGCAATAAAAAAACCCCTGACGGGGTTTTTTATTGCTTTTCATCGAATCAGATTATTTTGCCCAAACGCTTAGTTCCAAAGTCAAGCGCTCGAAATAGGATCCGGCGGGCAAAGCGCCCTGACCATAAACCAGTTCAACCACCTTGGCCTGCAACTGCAGGGACGGAGTTTCCAGAATGATCTCCTGACCCGGTTCCACCTGGACGGGTTCCCCGCGAGATGCCAGACGCTGACGTACCGCTGGATCACTCATGGCCCGGGAACTCATCAAAACCTTGGTCACTGTCTGGGTATCATTCTTATCGAAGAGCCAGACCTCAAAGGCAGAGACCTTCTTGGGTTCGCCAACCCCGACCATATCTGAGATACCCACACCGCACTCCCCAAGGAATTCTCCGCGGGCTGTGTCGATACTGAAAGAATCATCATATAGATCGTCACCGATCTTATAGGTGGTCATAAAGTGAGCCGCCGGCATATCCGTGGCTGCGGCAGCAGGGGCAGCCGCCACCGGGGCAGAACGACTGGTTGCAGGGCGAGCAAAATCTTCGTCCTCTAATGGATTGGGAAATTCGTGTGTCTCAGTAGTGGTAGGAACCTGCTCACGCGGCTTGCGGTTCTTGAAGAAGAAATGGTAGATCAGATATCCGCCAATCGCTAAAAGATCACGCAGAACAGGCCGGCCAAAATTCCCGAAATACCATTGTCATTTTTCTTGGTGGAATTCGTCGTGGTCGCAGCGGTGGGAGCCATCGAAGTCGTCTGTGTGTTCGCCGTGTCGCTGGCGGGGAGGGCAGACAGGCTTGAGCCAATGGCCAAAACCGTTTCATCGGCAGGAGAATAAGAGCAGCCATCCGCCTGGAATTGACTGACCGAAGAAGAATAATTCACAGCATTGATGCCCATGGAATCAAGTCGGGCTTGCGCCAGACCTGCATTCTGATTCACCTTGAAGGAATCAACCACCATGCAAAAATATTGCGCTTTGAGATCCTCACGCAAATAGCTAACGTCGGCATCCTTCCACTGTACTGGCCAAACCGCCCAACCCAGCACGGGTAAGCCAATGATCAAGCCCAGCACAAATCCGGCAACGCCTACCACCCAGGGGTTCTTGAAGATATCGCGGATTTTTTTCCATCGTATTCTCCTTTACTGCTCTTCAATCCATTCTCCTTCATTGTATTGAAAGGGAAAGTTTAATGCAACTCGTTGTGCTGAGCAAATTGTTGCAATATTTATACCGATTCTTGAGCTGACTCACCAATCTGCTCGATCAGGAAGGTTTCTTCGCAGACGGTGCACTGCACTTCACGCTTGTTCTGGATCACCAGCAGGCCGCCGCAGTTCGGGCAAGGGGCAGCAATCGGCCGCTTCCAGGAAGTGAAGTCGCAAGCCGGATAGTTCGAGCAGCCAAAGAAGATGCGGCCCTTGCGCGTTTTGCGCTGAACGATGTCGCCGCCATCCTTCGGGCAGGTTACCCCGATCTTTTCAAGGAAGGCTTCGGTATAACGGCACTCAGGGAAATTGCTGCAGCTGATGAATTTGCCGAAGCGCCCCCAGCGGATGACCAGATCATGGCCGCAATTCGGGCAGGCACGGCCCACTTTTTCGAGCTCGGCTTTTTGAACCGGCATCTCAGACTGGGCTTTCTTCACCTGCGGCTCAAATTCCGTGTAAAAATCGCGGATCACGTTGCGCCATTCCCCGGTGCCTGAAGCTACTTTATCCAGATTGGCTTCCATATCCGCGGTGAAATGCAAATCCACGATCTCGGGGAAATGCTCCACCAGCAGATCATTGACCAGAATACCGGTCTCGGTCGGGGAAAGACGTTTGGCTTCGCGCACCACGTAGCCCCGCTGCTGAATCGTGGAAAGGATCGGCGCGTACGTCGAAGGACGGCCAATACCATTCTCTTCAAGCACCTGAACCAGTGAAGCTTCGGTATAACGCGGAGGCGGCTGAGTAAAATGCTGTTCAGGCAGCAAGCGTAAAAGCTGCTGCTTTTGTCCCTCTTCCAGACCCGCTGGAATTTTGACGTTGTCGGCGTCCTCGGATTTTGATCTTCATCCTGAGCTTCTTCGTAAACGATCAAGAAACCCGGGAAGCGCAACGTCGAACCAGAAGCACGGAACAGATACTGGTGAGCACTGCCGGCAGCGGTCACATCCACTGACATCGTGTCGTAGATAGCTGTTTCCATCTGAGAAGCAACGAAGCGTTGCCAGATCAACTGGTACAACTTGAATTGCTCGGGGGGTCAGGTGCGCTTTCAAGCGGTCCGGAATGCGGAAAACCGACGTCGGGCGAATCGCTTCATGTGCTTCCTGAGCGGATACAGCGCGCGTCTTGTACTGCGGCGCACTGGGCGGCACAAAGCCCTCCCCATATTGCTTCTGGATAAAATCGCGCGTCTCGGCCTGTGCCTGTTCCGCCACGTTGGTGGAGTCAGTACGCATATAGGTGATCAGACCTGTGGTTCCCCCTTCGCCCACTTCCAGACCTTCATAGAGCTGTTGAGCGATCATCATCGTGCGGCGGGCAGTGTACCCCAGTTTGCGGGAAGCTTCCTGCTGCAAAGTACTGGTGATGAAGGGAGCAGAAGGTTTACGCTTGCGTTCTCCTTTTTTGATCTTGGAGATCGCAAAGGGAGAAACCTCGATTTCCTTTAAATAACCATCGACAGTCTCTTTATTCGAAAGATCGGGGTCTTTGTCATCAATCTTGAGCAGGCGCACCAGGTAAGCCTGCGCCTTCGTCTTGGGAGTCACTTCAGCAGCAATCGACCAGTATTCCACCGGTACAAAAGCATCAATCTCGCGTTCACGTTCAACGATCAGACGCAAAGCCACCGATTGAACCCGGCCAGCGGAGAGCCGGCTGCGAACTTTTTCCCAGAGCAAAGGGCTGATCGAATAGCCTACCAGCCGATCCAGAATACGGCGGGCCTGCTGAGCATCCACCAGATTCATATCGATCATGCGTGGATGGCTGAAAGCCTCATTGATCGCTGGCTCAGTGATCTCGTGGAAAACCACGCGATGATACAGGTTGGGATCGATCTCGGCTGCCTCGAGCAAATGCCAGGCAATCGCTTCCCCTTCGCGATCAGGGTCTGTGGCGAGATAGATTTCTTCGGCCTCTTTGGCCAACGACTTCAATTCCTTGACCACCTGCCGCTTTTCATTGGGAACGCGGTACTTGGGCTCGAAATCGTGATCGACATCTACCGATAACTCAGAGCGCAGCAGGTCACGTACGTGACCCACTGAAGCACGCACCGTATAGCCCTTGCCCAAAAAACGGCCCACTGTTTTGGCCTTGGCAGGGGATTCCACGATCACCAGTTTGCCGCTGCGCGGTTTTTCGCGCTTCGACGGGGCAATCATGCCTTCATGTGCGGGGGGTCCGGCCAATGCGATAAACCTTGGTACCACAGACACTGCACACCCCTACCGTGACCGGGGTGCCGTTCTTATTGAAATCAGCAACCGGGTTGGCGATTTCCCGCTTCTCTTTACAACGTACACAATAAGCTTCCACGAATTCCTCTCCTATAAGAAAGGTGTCAGTTGATTGTCTTTGAGGTATTTCACCAGATCTTTGACCTTCTGGCTTTCCCCGCGCGGACAGATCAACAACGCATCCCCGGTATCGACAATAATCACGTTATCCATGCCGATGGTCACCAGCAAGCGATCGGAATTCGTCGAGCAGATCAAAGAATTGGTCGTCTCAAAACCCAGGTGACGCGCATTAATCAAAATATTACCACGTTCATTTGCCTGTACAACATCAAATAGAGAATCCCAGCTTCCAACGTCATTCCAGTTGAGGTCTCCGGCCGGGATCACTACACAGTGATCGGATTTCTCCATGATGCCATAATCAATGGTTTCAGGGAGGATACTCTGCCAGGCTTCCAGAAATTCTCGGCTGGTATGATCCACACCGATCTGATTCTTGATCGCGGATAACTTCAGCCACAAATCTGGCATCAGCAACTTGAATTTATCCAGAATGACATCTACTTTCCAGATAAACATTCCCGAGTTCCAGCTATAACCACCTTTCTCAAGAAAGGCCTCTGCCGTATTGCGGTCAGGTTTTTCTTTGAAAGCCAGAACGTCAAAAACATCCATGCCATCAACCTGGCCAATTTTCGAGCCGCTTTCAATATACCCGTACCCGGTCGAAGCAAAAGCCGGGGAAACTCCCAGCGTGACCAGCATATTCTTCTGCGCCACATCATAAGCCGTGCGCAGCACTTTCTGGAACAGAGGAACGTTTTCGATGTAATGATCAGCGGTCAAAACCGCCATCACCCCCTGCGGATCACGTTTCTGGATCGCTGCGGCGGCCATTGCCACCACAGAAGCAGTCCCCCGCGGCATGGGTTCGATCAAGAAATTTTGTGTGGGCAATTCTGGATACTGCAGATGCAACTGCTCTGCCTGACCGGCCACGGTGACCACATAGATATTTTCAGGAGTGAAAAGACCACCCAGACGGTCCACCGCAATCTGAAAAAGCGTGCGGTTGCCAAACAGAGTCAGCATCTGTTTAGGATTCGCCTGCCGTGAAAGCGGCCACAAACGAGTGCCTCCCCCTCCAGCCATAATTACTGCGTAAAAATGATTCTCCATCTACCTTATCCTGTATGGTTCTTGTCTCTCTTTGGCTGCAACATAATTCATGCCGCCAAGATGAGTGGCCAGACCCTTCAGTTCCATCATTGCCAAAGTGGCTGAAACGGTCTGCACAGGTAAACCCGAAAGGCGTGAAATTTCGTCAATATAGGTTGGCTCCTGCGAGAGGTATTGTAACAACTTTTTCTCTTCTGGGGAAACCTCAATTACTTTTCGAGAAAATTGTTTTTCAGGAAGATTCTGCAACTTCAAGACATCCAGCAAATCGGTCATCTTCAGCAACGGCCTTGCCCCCTGTTCAATCAATTCGTTGGTACCACTGCTTTGCGGGGCCAGGATACTCCCCGGAACGGCAAAGACTTCGCGGCCTTGCTCAGCGGCAAATTTTGCTGTGATCAAAGCCCCACTGGTTTCGCCGGCTTCGATCACAATCGTCGCCAGAGACAGGCCAGAAATGATGCGGTTGCGCGGAGGAAAGTTGCTGCTTTCAGGTTGAGTGCCCAATGGGTAGTCGCTGATGACCGCACCGGCATGGACAATCTCATCTGCCAATTTGCGATGTTCCGGCGGATAGATCACATCCACCCCGCTCCCGAGGACCGCGATCGTTCTGCCGCCGCTCTGAAGCGCGCTTTGGTGAGCAATGGCATCTACCCCCCGGGCCAGTCCGCTGACCACCGTAACGCCATTTTCGGCCAGGAAGCGTGACACCTCCCCGGCTACCTGTTTGCCATAGGCTGTGACCCGACGGGTACCCACTACCGAGATCGCCCAATCATCTTCAGGCGCAAAAGAGCCATTCACAAAAAGCACCGGCGGGGGTTGAGCAATCTCACGCAAGCGGCGCGGATAATCTTCCTCCTGCCAGGTAAAAATCTGGATTCCCTGAGCAGCGATCTTCGCCATCACGGCATCCAGATCGACACTCTTGCGCACCTGCAAGAAATTCTCGATCACCCGCATGGGCAGACCGGCACTCATCAGGCCATTAATCGGGGCATTCCAGGCAACCTCAAGATCGCCAAAAAAGTCGAGTAAATTTTTCATGCGCACGGCGCCTATGCCGCGCACCAAATTGAATCCCACCCAAAATGCTTTCTTTTCCATCCCCGCAACCTTAATCCCAGATCGGACGATTCACTATCATCTCTTTCTTCTCATCGTCAACCTTGACGATAAATGAATCCACAGCCGGGATCAATATTTCTTCTGAATCTTCATCCAACTTGACCATATAAACATCATTGGCCCCGGTCAACATCACTTCCACCAGCTTGCCAAGATAGTTTCCATTTTCATCGAAAACCCGCATGCCCAGTACCTGATGAGGATAATAACGGCCCTCAGGAGCTTCTTCAAGATGTTCGGCATGCAAATACACCCGTTGATTTCGAAAAGTCTGCACCGCATCACAATCGGCCATTCCATCGAAATGGAGCAGATAATTCTGATCTATCTTGCGGATAGTCTCGATCGAATAAGCTTCTTTCTTCTCCCCAATCAGCAGAACCGTGCCTTTTTTGAGCTTGACTGGGTATTCCGGGTAAAGTTCGAAAATCACTTCGCCCTTCACCCCGTGGGGGCGGCGAATCCGCCCAATGCAAACGCACGAAGGCTCGCCGGGGTGCGGCGAGCCTGTTGTGTGTGCATGGTCTTTGGTAAAACCCTGATTCTCTATCATCGAGGTTCTACAACATCCAGTGAAGCCTGTTTCCCTTCACGCGCTGCAGCCACACGCAGCAAGATGCGCATTGCATTTGCGACCCTGCCGCCCTTGCCGATGACACGTCCCATATCTTCTTTGGCAACGTGCAATTCCATAGTCTCGCGACCTCCCGTGCGGGTCTGGCTTACCACCACCTGAGAGGGATCGTCGACCAAAGACAGCGCAATGTACTCGATCAGTTCTTTCACGGTTCCTCCTCGAAGAGACTAGAAAATCTTAGGCTTTAGCAGCGTGTTTTTCGTATGCAGTTTTTGCCTCAGCCAGCAGACCTTCCAACGCTTCACCTTTCTTTAAAGCGCTCGAAGCGGTCCATCAAACCAACTTTCTGGAAAATGCGAGTGACGGATTCGCTGGGAACAGCACCGTTCTTCATCCACTCATACACCTTCTCCTCTTTCACCTCAATGGTGAAGGGATCGGTGGTCGGATTGTAAGTACCGACAATTTCCAAAAAGCGACCGTCGCGGGGGCTTTCTTTATCCGCAACAACGATACGATAACTGGGCTGATGCCGCATACCTGTCTTGCGCAAACGAATTCTAACCATCGAGCATGTCTCCTGTTTCAAATAAATGATCAAAAAATAGGGTGATTCAAAGAATCGACTTTGGCGAGGGCACGCTGAAGGGGGCGCTATCCGCCGTTTTTTCTTTGATCACTTGAACATACGGGAAAGACCTCTCCCGTTTGTTTTCTGAATCGTCTTCAACAGCCGCTGAGCATCGCGGAACTGTTTGATCATACGATTGACATCCTGCACGTCCGTGCCAGAACCGCGAGCAATGCGGCGGCGGCGCGAAGCATTCAAGAGGTCGGGGTTGCGGCGTTCCTTGATCGTCATAGAACTGATGATGGCTTCCACTTTTTTCAACTGGGCTTCTGCTTCATCGGCCGGGACATTTTTGACAGCCTGTCCCATTCCACCGGGGAGCATATCCATAACCTGTTGTAAAGAACCCATCTTCCGCAATTGTTTCAACTGCTGGGCATAATCTTCAAGGGTAAACTGACCCTTGAGCATGCGATCTGCCTGTTCTTGCTGCGTCTTTTCATCGAAAGCTGCTTCCGCTCTTTCGATCAAACCAATCATATCACCCATTCCCAAAATGCGCGACGCCAATCGGGAAGGATCATAGGCTTCCAGCGCGTCCACCCCTTCGCCGGTACCCAGGTATTTAATCGGAACACCAGTCACACTGCGGACGGAAATCGCCGCCCCACCGCGGGCATCGCCATCCATTTTGGTCATGATCAAGCCAGTAATCTTTACCGTATCACGGAAACCCTCAGCAATGTGAACCGCTTCCTGGCCTACCATTGCATCCACCACCAGCAAGATCTCGTTGAGTTTGATCTTGCGAGCGATCGCCTGCAGCTCTTCCATCAAGGGTTGATCCAGCTGGGAACGGCCAGCCGTATCGATCAAAACCACGGTGTAACCGCCCTTTTGCGCTTTGTCAAAAGCCCGCGCAGCCAGCTCCGGCGGCTTGAGTGCTGCATCCGCGGCCACTTCCACCCCGATCTTTTCTCCCAGCGTCTGTAATTGCTTGACGGCCGCCGGGCGATAGGGATCACCCGCCACCAGCAAGACACGTTCGCCTTCAGAACGCAGCTTGCGGGCCAGTTTGGCTGCAGCGGTGGTCTTACCAGAACCCTGCAGACCAACCAACATGACCGCAACAGGTTTTGCCCCACTGAGGTTCAGCTTATCTTGCGGGCCAAGAGTCTGGATCAGTTCTTCATGCACGATCTTGATGACCTGCTGTGCCGGGTTGAGCGCTTGAGAGACTTCCGCCCCCACCGCGCGTTTCGCGCACATGGGCAATGAATTCCTTCACCACCGCATAATTGACATCCGCCTCGAGTAACGCCAAGCGGACTTCACGCAGCATGGAATCAACATCTTCCGCCGAGAGCTTGCCTCTGCGCCGCAGTTGTTGAAAAATGGTATTTAATCGCCCGGTCAGGTTCTCGAACAATGAAACCAGTCCTCTTAATGAAAATGACTCCCTTTATAGAAGGGCCAGTGTTGGATTTTAGCCCGGAAGAGACGAATGGTCAAGGAAATGGGCTAACAGGAAATAGGCTGACAGGAAGCAAAGAAGAATGTTTTCGAAAAATTCTCTACCTCCAAACCGTCTCGCAAAGGAACGTCCCCAAAATAAGGTCATTCACTACAAATTATTACAAAAAGTATTCTTTTGGAGCAACCTTTCGTGAAAAACCGGGTTATTACCATCAAATTATAGGTCATTGGAGGTAAAAATGGCACCCGTTATGGTGGTCACGGATAGCACAGCCAATATTCCGGAAAATCTGCTGAAGGATTTGCCGATTCGTATCATTCCCCTGCAACTCATCTGGGGCGATCAAATTCTGCGAGATGGCGTAGATATTTCACCAACAGAATTCTACCGGCAACTGCGCGAGGCGGAAATTCTGCCAACCACATCGCAGGCAACCCCCGAGGAGTTCAAAAAAATGTACAACGAACTGCTCGAACAGGGATACGAAATTCTGAGCATTCACATTTCAAGTAAACTGTCAGGCACGCTCGACTCTGCCGTGCAGGCCAAGAAAGCTCTGGCCCACAAGCCAA
>Ga0268356_11052_pt1 | contig 68644 bp, 69 predicted proteins | sample BioMet10_FD_194415 | JGI IMG/M metagenome (GOLD analysis project Ga0268356, IMG submission 194415) | Sewage microbial communities from Oakland, California, United States - Biofuel 10 (PacBio Assembly) | ecosystem: Engineered > Wastewater > Sewage > Unclassified | place: USA: California | collected...
ACACGCAGTGCAGTAATGAGGTAAACCAGGCACTGGGCCTGCAAAGCAGTGATTTTCTGGGCTCGCCCTTACTCAACTGTCACATCGTGAAATCTGACCGTAAAACCTTCCTCGAAAATATCCAGAAGGATCAGTTTCCCTTTGAAGTTGTGCTGCACATGGATGACGCCAGGGATAAAGTACAGCTTACCCGCTTCCATGTGTTCAAAGTGATGCCAGAAGGCGAAAGTCAATATGTGTTCCGCGGCTTCACCCAGTTGCTGGCCGAGGGAACCTGAGCCTGTTCTTCGTCAGGAGCCGGTAGTTGCCTCCCTTGAGCCAGAAAAAGCGGAACCCCTCCCCGAGCCTGCCATCGAGGCCAACGAAGTTGAAAACGTTGCAGAGGCGGTAAGCACCCCCACTGTGGAGGATGCAACGGTTCCGGTCCAGGGAACGCACGAAATCCAAGAAGAGCCGCTACCCCGCCCGCAGAACCCATCACAGAAGAAAACGCTGGATGAGAGCCTGCTCCAGTTGGCAGAAGAGCTCTCTCAGGTTCACAATGAACCCGTCTCTACTGAACCGGAGCCAGAGAAAGAAGAAACCCAACCGGCAGCGGTAGAAGAAATTTCGGCGGCACAACCCGAATCACTCCCGCAAGATTCCATCAGCACTGTTTCAGCAGAGCCAGAGCCGTCCGTTCAGCCGGAGACAACCGAAATCACTGCGCCAAAAGCAGAAACCAAAAAAACTGAACGGGTGGTAGAACTGCCTAACCGAAGAAGCCGGCAGAACAAACAGGATTTTTCAAAGCTCTCCAAGACCGCCCCACTGGGCCCATTGCCCTCCTTCCCCTCTGAAACCCATCTGGGTGAAACCGCTCCGCTGCAGAACGCGGAATTAAAGGGCATTGCGCTGGATGGCGACGTTCTCAAACCCTCTGAAAACGTCTGGACGCAACAAGCACTGGTCAGCTTCCGAGAAAACGTCGTAGTTTTCATCACCAGCATCAGAAGAAAGCCCGGCCATTATGGTCAGCCCACTTACCCTGCGCAACCAAAAGACAGGGGTGATCGAGCTGGTCGATACCAACTCCGAACGTAAGTGGTCCGAAGAAGACCGTTTGCTGCTGCAAGAGGTTTCGAATCAGCTAGGGTTGGCCCTTGAAAATGCCCAGCTTTACTCTACCGTTCAAAAAGAGTTGTCTGAAAGAATCAAAGCGGAAGCCCTGACTGAACGGCGTAATCGTGATCTGGCTACCTTGAACCAGGTCGGGCAGCAGTTGAGCCGCTTGATCAGCCGCGAAGAAATCTTTAAGCTGGTTGCCTCCATGCTGCAGGAAACCCTGGATGTGAAAGATCTGCTGATCTCTCGCTCTACGACAGCGATGTCGAGTCGTTCTCCTTCCCGGTGTGCATCGCCAAGGGGCGCGAACAGCAGCTCCCCTCGCGCCTGTGTGGTGAAGGTTACCAGGAAAAATTGTTGAAATCGCACGCACCGCTGGTGCTCAATAAAGATCCGCAACTCTTTTTGGGCGATCAGGAATTCGATCATCCGTTGAAACGGCCCACAGCCATGCTGGCCGTGCCCTTGATGATCGGTGAACGCGGTTTGGGGGTCATCACTCTGCTCAGCGATGATCCGCAAAAAGTATTCGACCACGTTCAAGTCGAACTGGTCTCCACCATTGCTACCCAGACCGCCACTTCGCTCGAAAACGCCTCCTTGTTCGAAAACATCCGGTCAGCACTGGCTACCATTGAGGTACGCGAGCGGTTCCAATCCAACGTTACCAAAGCAGTCGCGACCTTGAGTGAAAAGGGCTCCACTACTTTGCCGCAAATCCTGGAATATCTGGCCCAGGCAGCGGATTGCGAACGGACCTATTACGCCGAGCCCACCCTGGAAAAAGATGGCGGGCTGGTCTGGTCCGCTGCACCCAATTTACATCAAAGAAGATGCCAACGTACTGTTGAGCAATGATCTGCTCTCGCGCATGGTGGCCACAGAATACCCTGAATGGCTCAATGATCTGAGTCTGACCGGCTGGCATGTGCAGCAAGCCACCACCGCCAAGGGTGCTGAGAAAGTTTACCTGCAATCCCAAAAGATCGAGTCCCTGCTGCTGCTGGCGATTCCGCGCGGTGAAAATCGTTATGGCTTCATTGCTTTTGAGAATTTCGTCGACCGCCACGAATGGATCAAGGAAGAGATCGACATCCTGCGCATCGCTTCGGACGCTCTCACCAATACCCTGATCCGCGAGGAATTGCTGAAGCAGGTGCAGAACTCCCTGGAAGAGACCGAAAGTTTGTATTCGGCCTCGCACCAACTGGCGCTGGCCAGCACCACTCAAGAAATGCTCTCTGCGATCATTCAGGGAGTCCATTCCACCACCATCAACCGCGGTATCTTGATCTTGTTCGATTACAACAGTACCAACCAGATCGAGCGCATGTACGTGGAAGCCAATTATTACAGCGGTGTGGGCACACCCCCGCCCCCCGTCCAGACAGAATATCTGGCCAGTCTGTACAGCCCGATCTTCATCACGAATAACCCGGTGTTCTACGACAACATTGCCGAATCTGAGGTTGACAAGAACCTGCAGGAAATTCTCTCCCGGCAAAACATTCACTCCATGGCAATTCTGCCCCTGTGGTCTGGTTCACATCAGAGCGGTGTTCTTATGCTGATCTCGGTGGTCAAGCATCGCTTTTTGGAACAGGAATTACGTTCGCTGCCCCCATTGGCAGACCAGATGGCCACCGCCATCGAGAACCAGCGCCTGTTCGAAAGCACCCAAGAAGCTCTGGCTGAGACTGAGCTGCTTTACAAGATTTCCAGTGGTATCGCTGAATCCACCAACATTCAGGAACTCATCGAACTGGTAGGGGAAAATGCCCTGCCAGAGGGAGCAGAAGCACTGCATTTGTTCCTGAATACTTTTGGTCAGGAAGAGAACGCCAGCGGATACATTCAAATTGGTTCCTACACCAGCGACCATCATTACCTTGCAGGAGATTCTTTCTTGCCGGAAGAATGGCTCACTTCGCTCGAGCTGCGCAAAGGGGAACCCATCGTATTTCAGGTTACGAAAAACCATGCTCTGGCAGAAGATTTCAAGAAATTCTGCGCCGCGAAGTCCTTCGAAAGCATGGCCATTACGGCCAATGGTTTCCGCGGGTAAAGTTACCGGTTTCATCCTGGCCAGCACGCCGCGTGCTTTCGAGTTTGAGAAAGAGGAAGTGCATACCCTGCAGATCGTTACCAACGGTATTTCGGTGGGTATTGAACGTCAGCGCTTGTTGACTGAGACCCAGCGCCGCGCCCTTGAGCTGCAGGCAGCCGCTGAACTGGCTCGCGATACTACCAGTACTTTGTCCCTCGATATTCTGTTGAACCGCATTGTCAATCAGTTGGAGGAACGGTTTGGCTTCTACCATACCGCCATTTATCAGCTGGACGAGACCGGTACTTATCTGACCATTCAGGAAGCCACCGGCAAAGCCGGGGCAGAATTGAAGCAAAAACAGACCCGTATCGCTATCGGTGCCAAATCAGCACTGGGAGTTTGTGCCGCCAGCGGCAATCCCGAGCTGATCCTGGATACCACCAACAGTCCAATCTTCTACCCCAATCCGCTGCTGCCTGATACACGTTCAGAACTGGCTTTGCCTCTGAAAATCAGCGGCAAGGTTACCGGTGCCCTCGACTTCCAATCCAGCCGTCCAAATGCGTTCACAGCGGGCGAAATTACGGTCTTCCAGATTCTGGCTGACCAGATCTCCATCGCTATTGAAAATGCTCATGCTTACGAAATTTCACAGCAAGCCGTCGCTGAAATGCGTGAACTGGATCGTGTCAAGAATCAATTCCTGGCGAACATGAGCCATGAACTGCGTACCCCGCTTAATTCGGTGATCGGTTTCTCGCGCGTCATTCTCAAAGGCATCGATGGCCCCATCAATGACGTTCAGAAACAGGATATCAGCTCGATCTATTCTTCAGGTATGCATCTATTGAACATGATCAACGAAATTCTGGACATGTCCAAAATCGAAGCCGGCAAGATGGAACTGCAGCTTGAAGAAAGCAACATCAGCGACATCATCAACTCTACCGTTTCGACAGCAATGGGGCTGGTCAAAGACAAACCTGTACATCTGGTACAGGATGTGGCTCCCAACCTGCCGTTGGTTAAACTCGACTCGATCCGCATCGGGCAGGTACTGACAAACCTCATCGGCAATGCAATCAAGTTCACTGAAAAAGGCGATATCACCATCGGGGCCAGGCTTTCTGAAAGCCCGGAGAAAAAGCCCGAGATCATGGTCACCGTCAAAGACTCCGGTATCGGCATCGCCCCGGAAGATCAGTCAAAGCTGTTCCAGCGCTTCTCGCAGGTGGATGATTCACCTACTCGCAAGACTGGTGGAACGGGTCTGGGGCTTTCCATTTGCCGCTCTCTGGTAGAAATGCATAAAGGCCGCATTGGTTTGCTGGAAAGTGAAGTGGGTCAGGGCAGTACTTTCTTCTTTACCCTGCCGCTGGAAGAACCCAAAGAAGAAATCTCACTGGACGAACTCATCCATGAGAAAAACATCATCCTTTCCATCGATGATGACCCGCAGGTCATTGCTCTGTATGAGCGCTACCTGCAATCCAGTGGTTACCAGGTCATCCCTGAAACCGACCCCGCCAAAGCCGTGGAACGTGCTGAAACGCTGCAGCCCATGGCCATTACGCTCGACATCATGATGCCCGGCAAGGACGGCTGGCAGGTGATGCGCGAATTGAAGCAAAATGAAGCTACCCGCAACATTCCAGTGCTGATCTGCTCGATCCTCGAAGAAGAGGAGAAAGGCATCAGTTTGGGGGCCTCAGATTATCTGGTCAAGCCCTTCATTCAGGATGACCTCATCCGCGCGGTCCACCGTCTCGAAAGTGACGGCGAATTGCACAACATCCTGATCGTGGATGACGATCCGGCAGACCTGCGCCTGACGCAAAAGATGCTCGAAGATGCCGGCCACTTCACCGTAACCACAGCTGAAAGTGGACGCGACGCCCTCGAATCACTCACCAATTCCGTACCAGATATGATCGTCTTGGACTTATTCATGCCCGGTCTGAATGGCTTCGACCTGCTGGAAATTTTCCGTTCTGACCCCAAACTTAGCCAGGTACCGGTTCTCATTCTCACCGGAGCTGATCTCGACACCGACCAACAAAAGCAGCTTTCTGAGTTTGGCAACCATCTGCTCACCAAAGGGATGTTAAAAGAGAAAGATTTGCTGAAATATATCGAAGAATCGTTGAACCGCATCAAAACCAATTCTTTGAATGGATAACCTGTAAATGTCCTCTCATTTCATTACTGTCTGTCTGGATTGTGGTGCCCAATCACCTTTCTTGCCCGGGGCACCGGCTTGCCCGAAATGTGGCAGTCTGTGGCGTGAAGCAATCTATGATTACGAGAATCTTGCCTTCACATTGCCAGTCGTTTTACCCGGGCGTCCCTTCGATATCTGGCGGTACCGCGAACTGCTGCCCATCCGTGACCCCAACCCGGATTATTCTCTCGGAGAAGGCGGCACGCCGCTGATCCACGCCAAGAACCTGGGGATGATGCTGGGGCTGCACAATCTTTACATCAAAGATGAACGGCAGGGACCGACCACATCGTTTAAAGACCGGCAGGCAGCGCTGATGATGGCCTCGCTCAAAGAAGCCGGGATCAACGAAATGGTATGCGCTTCCACCGGCAACGTCGCCATCTCTTATTCGGCCTACGCTGCCCGCGCCGGTATCAAATTATGGGCCTTTTTGACCTCACTCGTACCGGCTGCTAAAATGCGCGAAGTCGCGCTCTATGGCACTCAGGTAGTCAAGATCACCGGAACTTACGACGAAGCCAAACAACTAGCCGCACAATTTGCCAAACAAAGAAATCTTTTCCTCGATCTGGGCGCGCGCAGTATTCCCTGCCTGGAATCGATGAAAACCATTGCTTTCGAGATCACCGAGCAGCTCACCGCCCTGTTTGGGCCGCCCACTGCCCCGGACCAGACAGAACAGGCTACGCCTTGGCGCAGTCCAGATTGGTATGTTCAATCAGTCAGCGGCGGCATGGGGCCGCTGGGCGTGATGAAAGGCTTTCACGAACTGCATTTGATGCGTCTGACCAATCAAGAGCCCAAAGTAGCCATGATCCAATCAGAAGGCTGTGCTCCTATGGTGCACGCCTGGAAGCAGAAAAAAGACACCGCCATTCCGGTCAAATCGCCGCATACCCTTATTGAAACGCTGGCCACCGGGGATCCAGCCAGAACCTATACGCAAATCTACAAGAAGATGAAAGCCGCCAGTGATGGGGAATTCGAAAGCGTAAGCGATGAAGAAGCCTTCCGCGCGATGCATTTCCTGGCAAAGATGGAAGGGCTTTCCATCGAACCCGCCGCGGCAGTGGCTTTTGCCGGGCTGGTCAAGCTGGTACGTGCCGGCAAGATCAAAGCGGACGAGATTGTGGTGGTCAACTGCACCGGCCACACCATGTCGATCGAACGTAATATCCTCGGCGAAGGCTGGGAACGCAACATCAACGTCACCAGTGACAGTCTGGACGAGAATGGGCGCGAAGAAGGGCTGCTGGCTGCCCTGAGCAATGTAGGGATTGACCGTTTCCCGCGCATCGCCATTGTCGATGACGAACCCAATGTGCGTACCTTGATCCGTCGTATCCTGCAATCACAAGGGAATTACAAGCTATATGAAGCCAGCAACGGCAAAGACGCCGTGGAGATGATCAAGAAAGAGCATCCCAATCTGATCTTGCTTGATCTGATGATGCCGGATATGGATGGCTTTCAAGTCATGGATGCCCTGCAATTGAATCAAGAGACAAAAGACATTCCTATCATCGTCATCACCGCCAAGGAACTCACCCCGGCAGAGAAGAACCGTCTCAAAGGGCACATTCAATCTCTGATGCAAAAGGGTGATTTCATGAATGACGAACTGCTGGATGAAGTACGCGCTTTATTGAAGTAAGCGAATGGACGAGCGAAAAAAAGGGATTATTGCTTCGATTTCTTCCGCTCTGCTGCTTGGATTGACCCCAATTTTTGGTAAGCAATCCATGCTGCTGGGCTTTACCCCTCTGGCCGTCGTAGCCATCCGGTCATCGATTGCTGTCATTTTGCTGTTAGCTTACCTGCTGGTGTTCAAGCGCGCGTTCTTCTACATCTACCCGTTGGGGCTGGCCGGATGCGCCATTGCTGGATTCGTCAATGGCGTCGGTTCCATTTTCTATTACACCGCCCTGTCCCGTCTGGATACCAGTATCGGCCAGCTGCTTTATTCGTTCTATCCCCTTTTCGTCGCCCTGTGGCTGGTACTGGATCGTCAATCGGTTAGCCGCATCACCATTTTGCGTCTGCTGCTGATCTTGCCCGGGGTATACCTGCTGGTCTCCAACGCCCAGCACAAGATCGATCTGGTCGGCGCTGCCATGATGATCGCCGCCTCGCTGTTGTATGCCCTGCATCTGATCATTAATCAGCGCGTTTTGTATGAAGTGCCTGCGCCTACAGTGACGCTGTATACGCTGATTTCCATGGCCGTTACCGTTACCGTCGCCTTCGCAATCTTCTCCCCTTCTCTGCCTCCAAGCGGTACCTCGTGGATGCCGCTATTGATTCTGGCCGTCATCACCTTCGTTTCGCGGTTGACCTTGTTTCTGGGGGTCAAAAGTATCGGCGGGCTGCAAACTTCCATTCTCGGCCTGGGAGAATTGCTGGTCACCATCGTCATTGCCCAACTATGGCTGGGCGACCGTTTGACCACCGATCAATGGATCGGCGCCTTTTTGATTGCGCTTAACCTGTTTCTGGCTTCCTTCGACAATTCTTCTCCGCAGCGGCGCCAGGCAAAAGGTTTCTTACGTTGGCTGGATCCGCCCTCAGTGCACCCCACCGATTTTCCCTATCAAGATCAATAAAACGTTTTAAAAAGAAAAAGGCCGCTAAAACAGCGGTCTTTTAGGTATCTGGGTGGGTGATGGGTTTCGAACCCACAACATCCGCTTCCACAGAGCGGCGCTCTGCCATTGAGCTACACCCACCATGAACGACCAAATTCTATCACAGCCCTGACGCGTTCGCAAGGAATTCACGTACGGTTTCGGCGACTTTTTCCAAAGCCACCGTTTTTTGCTCACGAGTGGGCAAATTCTTGATGGTGGCCTCCCCACGGGCCGCTTCATCCGGGCCAAGGACCACGGCCACGGTGATGCCCATACGGTCAGCGAATTTCAATTGTTTGGGTAATTTCGCAGCTTCGTTATAGCAAATGGTCTTGATGCCGTCCTGCCGCAGAGAACTGGCCAGAGCCATAGACTGCCCAAGCAAAGAATCATCAAAAACAGTGACCAACGCGGTTTGAGTTAATTGCCCCACTTTGGGGAGCAGCCCAAATTTTTCGAGCAGCAGGGTGATCATGACATCGCCCATGGCAAAGCCCACTCCCGGCAGCGGATCACCGCCAACATCGCCGACCAGGTTATCATAATGGCCTCCGCCCAAAATGGCCCGGCCATCCCCGGTCACGTCCCAGGCTTCGAAAACGATGCCAGTATAGTAATCGAGACCGCGGATGATCGAGGGATCGTAACGCACATAATCCCGGACGCCCATCTTCTCAAGGGCGGCGAAAATGCGGATGAGTTCTTCTGATTTTTGCCACAAATTCTGATCGTCGAGCAGCTTTTTCAGGTTCTCGAGATCCCCCAAAGAAAGGCCTATTTCCTGGCCATAATTGTTCCACTCATCACCGTGCATTTTGTCGCGGCGATCGATCAGACGGAAGACTGACTTGTGTTTTTCTTTCTCGATGCCCAGCGCAATCAGTTCACGCTCCATCAGCTTGCGGTGATTGACCGAAATTTTCACCTGATCAGAAGAAACGCCGGCCGCCTTCATAAATCCAGCGCAGATTGCCACCATCTCAGCGTCCGCTTCAGGAGTATTGCTGCCGATCTGGTCAATATTCCACTGGAAGAACTCGCGAGTGCGTCCCTTCTGCGGACGCTCATAGCGCCAGAACGGGCCGAAAGACCACCAGCGCAGTGGATAGACCAACTCGTTTTGTTTTTGGGCCACCAGACGTGCCAGTGACGGAGTCAATTCCGGGCGTAAGGTGATCAGATCACCGCCGCGATCCGGGAAAACGAAAGCCTGCTCTTTGACCAGTTCCTCGCCTGACTTGGCAGCATAAAGATCGATCTTCTCGAGAAATGGACCATCCCATTCTTGATATCCGAAAGATTCGCTCACCTGACGAATTTTCGAATACAGCCACTGGCGAACTTCCATACTCTCCGGGTAAAATTCTCGTGTTCCTTTGACAGCTTGAATGGTGGTTTTCATAAGCGCGACCTTCGAAAATAAGATACCCAGATTTTAGCATAAAGTAATGAAAGAAAGCGATGTTTCTACTTGCATAAACTGTTTACTTCAAGGTATGATAACTATTATTCTCTTTTCCCAGAACAGGCAGAAAAATGAACGTTTCAGAATTGATCAGCTTAATTGATGGTAATTTATTGAATCCGGACGCCAACTTGAACCGCGAGGTTAAGGGAGGCTGCGGAGCTGATCTGATGAGCGACGTTCTCGCCTCAATCAAACCTGAAGCAGTACTTCTTACCGGATTGTGCAATCCGCAGGTGGTTCGCACGGCGCAAATGGCCGATGTGGCTGCGATCGTGCTCGTCCGCGGCAAAGTTCCCCCCAGCGAGACCATCGAGCTGGCAAAAGCGGAACACATTGCCTTGATCTCTTCCCGCTATGGGATGTTTGAGTTATGCGGACGGTTGTACCAGGCGGGGTTGCCCAGTTTCGAAGTCTCGGTCTCTGACCCAGAGTGTGGTTGCGAAGAATAGAGAGGCAGGATGGCTGAATCCTCCGCGGTTCAAGGCAGGATCATCACCGATCAACAAGCAGAAAACATCACTCGATCTGAAGAGTTAGCCTATGAGCTAAAGGTAAAAGAGGTCATGTCAAAGGATCTCATTACCGTTAGCCCTGAGACATTGATGGAAGAAGCACTCGAGATTTTCCGGACTCACCGGATTTCGGGTGCTCCTGTTCTTAATAATGGGGAACTGGCTGGCATCGTCAGTATTGAAGACCTGATCCACTGCCTGCAAAAAAACGATCTAAAAGCTCCAGTCGGCCATTACATGACGTCCAACCCGGTCACCGTGCGCGGCTCCGACCCGATCATCGAAGCTCTGAAAATGTTCGTAAATTCCCATTACGGCCGTCTGCCCGTGCTCGATGTTCAGCAAAAATTGATCGGCATCATTACCAAAGGCGATATTACCCGCGGCATTCTCAAAGCCATCCAGAAAGATATCCAAGAAGAAGAGGTACGGCGCTACCGAGCCAGCCATCTGTTCGAAGATATCGAATCGGATCGTTCCAGCCTGATCCTGCGCTATACCATCAAGCAGGGAGATTTCATCCATGGCGGCGCAGCTTCTTCGGCCATCAAACGTGCTCTGCTGCGTCTGGGGGCCAATCCGCAGATTGCCCGCCGCACGGGTATCGCAGTGTATGAAGCCGAAATGAACCTCATTATTCACACCAATAACGGCGGCATCATCCGCACCGAAATTGAACCCAATCAAATCTCAATTAATATCTATGACGATGGCCCCGGCATCGAAAACATCGAACTGGCCATGCAGCCCGGATATTCCACTGCCAGCGAAGCCGTGCGTGAACTCGGCTTTGGTGCCGGCATGGGGTTGGTAAACATCCAGCGCTGCGTCGATTCGATGAGGCTTGAATCCATTTTGGGCAAAGGAACGTCGTTGAAATTAAAGATCTTGCTGCCGCAAAAAGAATCTGTCGGTGAAGGAAACTCTGGATAACAGGAGTGGATATGAATCTTCAGCAAATCGTTGATCAGTTAGCGCTTACCCCCTTGACCGCGCCTCAGGACTACACCGCTATCCAACCCACCTGTGGTTACGCTTCTGACCTGCTCAGTTGCGTCATGGCCGGGGCAGTCCATGGGTCGGTGTGGGTTACCCTGCAGGCCCATGCCAACATCGTGGCTGTGGCTACCTTACTTGATCTCTCCGCGGTCATTATTACCGAAAACGCCCAGCCTGATGCAGAAACCATCGCAAAAGCCAATCAAGAAGGGATCAACCTCTTTTCTACCCCCGAGCAGACTTTTGCCATCGTTGGCCATTTATGGGCCTTGGGGCTGCAATGTGCGAAAGGTGAACTCAAATAGGAGATGCCGCGTTGCTGCATCCATTTCGCGCTGAGCTTCACGTCCATACCGTTCTCTCTCCCTGCGCCGAAGTCGAGATGATCCCGCCGTTGATTGTCGAGGAGTGCGAACTCCGCGGCATCAATCTGATCGCCATTACCGATCACAACTCGTCGGCCAATATCGCTTCTGTGCAAAAGGCGGCTCAGGGGCATCAATTGACTGTTCTGCCGGGCATGGAACTGCAAACCATCGAAGAAGTACACTCGCTGTGCTTCTTCGATACGCTGGAACAGATCACAGAGTTTCAAAAAATCGTCTCCGTTACCCTACCCCCGATAAAAAATGACCCCGATCATTTCGGAGAACAATTTGTGGTGGATGAAACCGGAGATTTCATCCGCCGCGAAGAACAAATGCTGATCATCTCTTCTTCACTGACCCTGCATCGGGCCTGGCAAATTGTCCAGGATCTGGGCGGGCTATTCATCCCGGCCCATGTCAACCGCAAAGCCTTTGGCCTGCTCGAAAATCTGGGGTTCGTGCCGCTGGACATTCCCATTCAGTGTGTCGAGATTTCGCGCCACCTCAAAGCGGATCAGGCCGCGCTTCAATTTCCCCAAATCGCGGGCTATCCGCTTCTCAAGGGCGGAGACGCCCATCGGCTGGACGAACTGGACGGAATGAACGAGTTTCTCCTCGCAGAGCCCTCTATTCGTGAAATTTTACTGGCCATCGAAGGAAAAGATGGTCGTACTGTGAATATCCGTGATTAAATTCACTGGTCAAATTGTGAAATTTTTATAAAATCATCAAAAAGGTTGAGAGTTTTCTCATTACTAATAACCACGGAAAAAGCGGAATGCAGTAAAATCAGTTATTGAAATACCTGATATTGGAATAATTGAATACTGGTAGCTTATTTATTGTTCAAGCTCTACACGCTTGCCTTGTGAGCGCGGTTTAACGAATGTCTGACCAGGTGTATTCAACACCTAACTCATCTGCATCGGAGTGTGTTTATGGCGAATGAAGATTTATCGAGCAAAGTCGCAATCAATGACCCGCTGACGGATCCTACCCAGAAAGCAATCATTGACCAGATCATCGAAGAAAACAAGACCCGGCCAGGGGCCACGATGGTTGTTTTAAATGAGCTTCAGGCAAATATCGGCTTTGTATCAGAAGAAATGCAACAGTACGTTGCAGAAAAATTACAAGTCCCCGTTTCTCGGGTACATGGAGTGATCTCTTTCTACTCCTTCTTCACCACTACCCCCCGCGGCAAACATACCGTCAAGTTCTGCATGGGCACGGCGTGCTACGTGGGAGGCACCCCCGCTTTGATCGAAAAAGCCAAACAAATTCTCGGTGTGGAGCCCGGGCAAACCACCCCCGATGGCAATATTACCGTCGAAGTTTGCCGCTGCGTGGGCGCTTGCTCACAGGCCCCGGTGATTGTGATAGATGATGAAGTCATCGGCCGCATGAAACCTAATCGATTGCCGCAAGAATTGAAAAAGATCCAGATTGTAACTGAGTAAAACCTGTGCGTGAACTTTCCCTTCACCTGCTGGACATTGCCGAAAACAGCGTGGCAGCCAATGCCACCCAGGTGAAGCTGGCCGTCATCGAAGATGACCGGACAGACCTTTACAAATGAGCGTCGAAGACAACGGCAAAGGCATGGATGCGGAAACGGTTGCCAAGATCACGGATCCTTTCGTGACCTCGCGCACCACCCGCAAGGTTGGGCTGGGACTGCCGCTATTGAAAGAAGCCGCCGAAGCCTGCAATGGATTTCTCAAGATCACTTCCCAGCTTGGGGTGGGGACAAGGGTCGAAGTGCAATTTCAAAGAAGCCACATCGACCGCATGCCTCTTGGAAATCTGGCAGAGACTTATTCCCAGCTTCTGATCTTGAACCCCCAGATCAACTGGCTCTTGCTCTACCGTTTCAACGACCGGGTATTCGAGCTGGATGATCGTGAGATCAAATCTGGCCTGGATGGAATTCCCTTCACCGAACCAGAAATCATCGCTGCCTTACGCAAAATGATCAGTGACGGAATCCGCACTGTTCAAACGGGTGATCCCGAATAATTCAGAAATTCAGTCAATTTGCTCTTCAGGAGAGAAAAATGACCACAATCAAAAGCCTTGATGATCTAAAAAAAGCCAGAGAAGAAGCACTGAAGAAACGCGAAGTAAAAGCGGCTTCAGGCACAGCTCAGGTAATTGTGGGAATGGGTACCTGCGGGATTGCTGCAGGGGCTCGTGAAACGATGAAAGCCATTCTCGATACCATCGAGAGTGAATCCTTGAACGGAATCATCGTTACCCAGACGGGATGCATTGGGCTCTGCGAAAAAGAACCCATCGTGCAGGTAGTCATTGGCAGCCAGCCCAAAGTCACCTATGGCAAGGTCGACCCTGAAGTAGCCCGGCGCATTCTCCATGAACACGTCGTCAATGGAAAGCCGGTCACCGATCACGTGATCCAGATGTAAGTGTTTTATTGCATCACATCTCATTCGAAGCTGAGAAGGTATCTAATGAAGTATTATCGCTCACATGTTTTAGTCTGCGTCGATCCAGAATGCCTGAAAAAAGGTGCCCATGAGATCATGGATGCCTTGCAGGATGAACTGGTTAATCAAGGACTGAATGATGAAGTGCAAGTTCTCGAAACTTCACGTATCGGTGATTGCGCTCACGGTCCTGAGATCATGGTTTATCCAGAAGGGGTACATTATGCCCATTTGACCCCGGCGGATATCCCCTACATCGTCAAAGAGCATTTCCTCAAAGGCCGCGTGGCTTCACGGTTCGTCGAAGAAGTCAAAAAATCAAATGATGAAGAATTAAGCGCACCTACGGCCAAGGAAGTACGCGTCGTTCTGCGCAATTGCGGTGTCATCGATCCTGAAAATATTGAAGATTACATTGCCGAAGACGGGTATCAGGCACTGGGTAAAGTACTGACCGAATATACCCCAGAACAGGTCATCGATATCGTACTGCGCTCTGGTTTGCGCGGCCGCGGTGGAGCTGGCTTCCCGACCGGGAAAAAGTGGCAATTCTGCCGCGCCAGCGCTGAGACCCCGAAGTACATCATCTGCAACGCGGATGAAGGTGACCCGGGTGCGTTCATGAACCGTCGTGTCCTCGAAGGCGATCCGCATTCCGTGCTGGAAGGGATGATCATCGGGGCCTACGCCATTGGCTGCAATCAGGGTTACATCTATTGCCGGGCAGAATACCCGATCGCCGTGCGCACCCTGAACATTGCCATCAAACAGGCCCGCGGAATGGGCTTGCTGGGCAAGAATATTTTGGGCAGCGGTTTCGATTTTGACATCGAAGTACGCATGGGTGCCGGGGCTTTCGTTTGCGGTGAGGAAACCGCCTTGATGTCTTCCATCGAAGGTCGTCGCGGTGAACCACGTCCGCGCCCGCCCTTCCCGGCGGTCAAAGGCCTGTTCATGAAGCCTTCAAACATCAATAACGTAGAAACCTTCTCGAACATTCCTCAGATTGTCCTGCGCGGACCAGAATGGTACGCCAGCATGGGCACTGAGAAATCCAAGGGCACCAAGACCTTCGCTCTGGCCGGGGATGTCAAACATACCGGTTTGATCGAGGTTCCCTTTGGGCTGTCCCTGCGCGAGATCGTCTACGACGTCGGCGGCGGCATCAAGGATGATAAAGGTTTCAAAGCCATCCAAACCGGCGGCCCGATGGGCGGTTGTTTACCCAAAGAATACCTGGATCTGCCCATGGATTACGAAGAACTCGGCAAAGCCGGTTCCATTATGGGCTCTGGTGGTCTGGTAGTCATGGATGAAGGCACCTGCATGGTCGACATCGCCCGCTTCTTCATGGAATTCATCCAGGATGAGAGCTGCGGTAAATGCACCCCCTGCCGGGTGGGCACCAAACGCATGCTCGAAATTCTCGAACGCATCTGCGACGGAAAAGGTCAGGACGGCGACATCGAAACGCTGGAAATGCTCTGCGAGCAGATTCGCCAGGATAGCCTGTGCGGTCTGGGCCAGGGAGCTCCCAACCCGGTCGTCAGCACGCTCAAACACTTCCGCGACGAGTATGAAGCGCACATTTACGAGAAGCGCTGCCCCGCCAAGGTTTGCAAAGCCCTGATCCGCTATGAGATCACCGATGGGGTCTGCACCGGCTGTACTGTGTGCGCCCGCAACTGCCCGGTCTCAGCCATTTCTGGCGAACGGCGCCAAACCCACGTCATCGACCCGGACATCTCTGCGTCCGCTGCGGTATTTGTATGCAGGTCTGTAACTTCAACGCCATTGTCATTAAGTAGTTTTGGGAGTTGAACTCCCTTCAATCCAAAGCACGTCTGATCAACGCAGCGAGGAGGATAGAATGACAAAAGAGAAAAAAGATAGCACACCGATCGTTCAACCCATCGTTGAAAAAGCTATCCAAAGGTATGGAGCAAGTCAAGACGAGTTGATCCCGATCCTCAACGACGTCAACCGGGAAATTGGTTACCTGCCCGGTGAGGCTTTGGATGAGATCAGCAGACAACTCAAGTTGCCCAAAAGCCAGCTTTTCTCAGTGGCCAGTTTTTATCGAATGCTCTCGACAAAACCGCGCGGTCGGCATGTCATCCAGTTTTGCGAGAACGCTCCCTGTCATGTTGCCGGAGGCCGTGAGGTCTGGCAAGCTCTGGTGGATGAGCTTCAGCTTGAAGCGGATGAAACCAGTGCAGATGGCAAGTGGTCTTTAATAACTACCAGTTGTCTCGGGGTATGCGGTGTCGGGCCCGTAATGATGATCGACGATGATCTTTACGGCAATGTCAATCCGCGCATGATCCCCGATATTCTCGCTCGTTATCACTAAAGGAGGCGACTCACATGAAAGCGATCCGTTCCATGGTTCTCGTCTCCAGTGATCCCACCAGTATCGAACGCGGGGCCAAAGAAGTCTATCAGGCTCTGCAAAAAGAGATCAAAGCTTTCGATCTGGAAAATGAAGTTTCACTCTCGATGGTGGGAGATGTTGGCCGGCACGAAGCAGCACCCCTGGTTATTGTTTACCCGGAAGCTGTGATCTACGGGCCGGTGAAAGCCTCAGATGTCCACTTTTTAGTGGAAGAGCACCTTTACAAAGGAAGAATTGCTGCCGGGTTACAAGCCCCCACACGCGAATTGACCGGAAAGATCGCCTGGCTTTCGGCGCGCAAGGGTACCCTCCCGGCAGAGCAGCGCATCGTTCTCGAAAGGGCTGGTATTATCGATCCCGACTCGATCGACGATTACCTGATCCACGATGGCTATGAAGCCCTGGCCAAAGTGCTCACCTCCATGAACCCAGATGCCGTTCTCGAAACGCTCGAAAAATCTGGCCTGCGTGGACGTGGGGGAGCCGGGTTCCCAACCGCGGCCAAATGGCGCTTCGTCAGAAAGACGAAAAGCGAGAAGAAATACGTCATTTGCAACGCTGATGAATCCGAGCCGGGAACTTTCAAAGATCGTCTGATTCTGGAAGGTGACCCGCATGCGATCATCGAGGCCCTGGCCATTGCCGCCCACACGGTTGGCGCAGATGAAGGCTATATTTACATTCGCGGAGAATATACTCTGGCCCAGCAACGCGTCCTGCGCGCCATCGAACAGGCCCATGAGATGGGTTTTCTGGGAGAGCATATCTTCAACACAGATTTCTCCTTCGACCTGCATGTCCATTCAGGGGCCGGCGCCTACATTTGCGGTGAAGAAACGGCCCTGATCGAATCGATCGAAGGCAAACGCGGTGAACCCCGCTCGCGCCCGCCCTATCCGACGACCAACGGTCTGTGGGATAAGCCAACACTGGTCAACAACGTGGAAACTCTGGCCAATGTGCCGCAAATCCTGCGTCACAGCGCCGAATGGTTCCGCAGCTTTGGTACCGTCTCCAGCCCGGGCACGAAGGTATATACCATCCTCGGGAACACCAACGTTACCGGCCTGATCGAAGTCCCAATGGGCATCACCTTGCGTGAGGTGATCGCCATCTACGGTAAGGGAATCAAGGACGGAAAGTCCTTCAAGTTAGCGCAAACCGGTGGCTCCTCTGGATCGATCATTCCCGCCAGCCTGCAGGATACTCCGATGGATTTTGACTCCTTCTCCAAAGCAGGAGTTTCACTGGGGTCAGGTGCGCTGCTAATCTGCAATGAAGATACCTGCGTGGTCGATCTGGCCAGAGTGCTGCTGAATTTCTTTCGCCGCGAAAGCTGCGGCAAATGCACTCCCTGCCGCATCGGCACCCAGCGCGCTTACGAGATCTTGACCAACATTTCAGAAGGAACAGGAGAACTGCAGGATCTTACTGATCTGATGGATCTGAGTGATAACTTATACCAGCTTTCTAATTGTGGACTCGGCCAGACGGCTGGAGCGCCAATCCGCGACATCATGAATTACTTCAGAGCCGAGGTCGAAGCCCACATACGTTTGAAAGTCTGCCCAACGGGCATTTGCCCAATGAGTGGAAAGAGAATCTAGAGATTATCTCAAGAATTTTTTGATAGGAGAGATTCGATAATGGTCACCGTTACGATCGATGGCAAACAACTAGAAGTTCCCGAAGGTACCACTGTGCTGCGTGCAGCACAATCTGCAGGGATCGACATTCCGACCCTTTGCGACCATCCCCACCTCACCCCCTACGGCGGCTGCCGCTTGTGCCTGGTTGAAGTGGAAGGCGCTCGGACGCTGCAGCCTTCTTGCACATTACCGGTCAGTAACAATATGATCGTGAAAACCGATACTCAGAAGGTGAAAGACGCCCGCAAATTCGTTCTGACCCTCATTTTCAGCGAACGGAATCACTTCTGCCCTTATTGCCAGGTGAGTGGTGGCGATTGCGAACTGCAGAATTCTGCCTATCATGAAGGGATGACCCACTGGCCGCTGCAGCCAAACTGGCAGCCCTACCCCATGGATTCATCTCACCCTTACATCATTCTGGAAAACAACCGCTGCATCCTGTGCCGCCGCTGCGTTCGTGCCTGCGGTGAACTGGTCGGCAATTACACCCTCGGCTTCGAGGAACGCGGTGCCCGCAGCATTCTGGTGGCGGATACCGGCGTTTCTCTGGGCGAGAGTACCTGCATCTCCTGCGGTACCTGTGTCCAGGTCTGCCCGACGGGCGCCTTGATCGACCGCTGGAGTGCCTACCGCGGTCACGATGAACAGGCTGAAAAGACCTCCACGATCTGCGTGGGCTGCTCGGTTGGCTGCGGCATCGACGTTCTGACCCGTGATAACAACCTGCTGCGCATTGATGGCAACTGGGATGCACCAGTCAACGAAGGCGTCATCTGCGAAATTGGCCGCTTCAAACCTCTGGATGAGAAATGCGAACGCATCGTTACCCCAATGGTACGCAAGAATGGCAGCCTCAAAGCCAGTACCTGGGAGGAAGCCTTAAAAATTGCGTCTTCTGAACTGAAAACCAAGAAATCAGCCGCTGTGATCTCTACCCGACTGCCTATCGAAGCTCTGGCGAATTTCAAGGCCTTGACGACTGGCCTCGGCAGCGAACTGGCCACCAGCCTTGAAGAAGGCGACACCACCGCTGAAGCCGCCAAATTTGCGGAAGCGGAAGGCAAACCCTTCGAAGGCAAACTGGCAGACATGCTCAGTGCCGATGGCTTCATGCTCATGGGCGCCGATGTAACGAAAGATCATCAGGTGGCTGGCTTCTTCATCAAACGCGTTCTGGGCAACGGTCCGCGTCTGCTGGTAGTGGATGAAGGCGAAAACGCTCTCTCCGCTCTGGCTAACAAAGTGTTGAGCTGCAAGGCCGCCGCTTATGGCGACGTCTTGAACGCACTCTCCGCTGCTGTGGTCAAACTTGGTTTGGCCAAGGGCAAGACAGAAATCAAAGCCAGTGATCTGGATGGTTTCGCCAGCAAGACCGGTATGAAATCTGAAGAATATCTGGATGCCGCTTTCGTGATTGCTTCTGCACAAAAGCCGGTCATCGTCTACGGCGCCAGCGCATCTGCTAAAGCATTGGCCGCTTTCGCCAAGTTGATCGGCGCGTCGCTGATCAGCCTGAAAGGCTCCGCCAACAGTCTGGCCGCTTCACAGATGAAACTGGATCAGCCGGTCAAAATCAATTCTGCACAGGCCCTGCTGGCCGCACTGGGTGACGGTGAGGTCAGCCAGAAAATGCTCAAGGAATTCGAAAAAGTTCCCTTCAAAGTGGTGATTGCCAGCCAGGCTTCTGCCCTGACTGCGGTGGCCGACGTAGTATTGCCGGCTGCCAACTGGCTGGAACAGGAAGGTCATTACCTCAGTCTGGATGGCCGTATGCAAACCGCAAAACGCTGCTTGACCCCGACCGCGGAAGTTCGCCCCAGTGCTGACATTCTGGCCGCATTGGCAGAAGCAACCGGCGTTGCTTTACCGAAAGATTGGGCGCCTCTGCTCCACGAGCGGGTAGCCGTTACTGAGATCGTGAAATAAACCTTGAGACAAGGATAAAGGAGAAAATATGGGTAAACCTAAAGTCTCATCAGATTGGATGGCCGGTTGCGCTGGTTGTCACATGTCCCTGCTGGATATGGACGAGCGGATTGCCAAGATCGTCGAACTGGCGAACCTGCGTTCCACCCCCATCACCGATTTAAAGGTACCAGATGAAGAAGGTGTGGATGTGGGCATCCTCGAAGGCGGCGTCAACAATACTGCCAATGAAGAAGTTGCTGAACGAATGCGCAGTCGCTGCAAGATTCTGGTCGCGCTGGGCGATTGTGCTGTTTTCGGCGGCGTACCTGCCATGCGTAATTTCTTCACCATCGAAGAATCTCTCAAGCGTGCCTACGTCGAGACGGAAAGCACCGATGAAAGCGGAAAAATCCCTGACGACCCGGAACTGTGCAAGCCGACAAAGGTTCGCGCACTCAGCGAAGTCGTTCCCGTGGATGTATTCGTCCCCGGTTGCCCACCGGATGCTGACACAATCTATTATGTCTTGAGCGAATTAGCCCAGGGTCGCATTCCTGAAATGAAGGGCGACAAGCTGGATTGGCACTAAACCCAGGAGGAATGAGATGGTAGCCCAAAAAATCACCATTGAACCCGTGACCCGCATCGAAGGACACGCCAAGATCACCATTCGCTTGAATGATGCCGGTAAAGTTGAGCACGCTTACCTGCACATCAATGAATTCCGTGGTTTCGAAAAATTCTGCGAAGGCCGCATGGTCTTCGAAATGCCGTACATTACCCCACGCATCTGTGGCATCTGCCCGGTCAGCCACCATCTGGCTTCGGCAAAAGCCGGGGATGCCGTGATGGGAGCCCAGCCACCCCGCCCGGCTTCGCTGCTGCGCGAACTCATGCACATGGGCCAGATCGTCCAGTCGCATGGGATGCACTTCTTTGAGCTGGCCGGCCCTGATCTGCTGCTTGGCTTCGACAGTGACCCGGCCACTCGCAACGTCGTTGGATTGCTGCAGGCCAACCCTGACCTGACCGTGAAAGCCGTCAACCTGCGCAAATGGGGCCAGGAGATCATCGCCACTCTGGGCGGACGCCGCATCCATCCTGTTTTCGCCGTTCCTGGTGGCGTCAACAAAGCGCTCAAACCCGCCGAACGTGACGCTATTCTGGCCGGTTACGATGAGACCATCGCCACCATCCAGACTGGCCTGAAGATCATCAAAGAGTGGGCCGCAGCTCACATGGAAGACATCAACAAGTTTGGCGTCTTCCCCACCGGTTATTTCGGCCTGGTCAACCCCGACAACGCGCTGGAATTGTATAGCGGTCAGATCCGTTTGATCGGTGCGGATGGCAAGCAGCTCGAAAAATTCGAGCCCAGTCATTACCTTGATTACATCGCGGAACACGTCGAAAACTGGTCGTATCTGAAGTTCCCATACTACAAAAAACTTGGCTATCCCCAGGGCGTCTACCGCGTTGGTCCGCTCGGCCGTTTGAACAACTCAGAAAGTATCACCACCCCTCTGGCCAACGAAGAGCTCAAGCATTTCAAAGCTCTTAACCCGGGCAAACCAGTCGAGAATACCCTGTATTATCACTATGCCCGCCTGATCGAATGCCTGTATGCGGCGGAGCACGTCAAAGACCTGCTGGATGACCCGGATATTTTCAGCACGGACATTCTGAATACCTGCCACAACCCGCAGCCCGAAGGCGTGGGGGTGATCGAAGCTCCGCGCGGAACTTTGATCCACCACTACTGGGCAGATGAGACCGGCAAGATTCAAAAGGTCAACCTGATCGTTTCTACCGGTCACAACAACTGGGCCATGTGCGAAGCGGTGGATAGCGTCGCCAAGACTTACATTACCGGCCCGGATATCCGCGAAGGCTTGCTCAACCGGGTAGAAGCGGCGGTCCGCGCCCACGACCCCTGCCTTTCCTGTTCGACCCATGCCGTCGGACAGATGCCGATCATCCTTGAAATTCGGGATGCCCACGACGATTTAGTCGAAACGCTGCGCCGGGACTAGTTCCGCCACAGAATTCAGCTACCAAGCGATGCCATCTCAGCATGGCATCGCTTTTTGAAAGGAATCGCCTTGAAGTATCTGTTTTTAGGTTATGGCAACATCGACCGTCAGGATGATGGAGTAGCCTGGCATCTGCTTTGCGAAATGATGCACCGCCTTGGTGCACCGGTACCTGCCCAGCCCGAGGACGAAATGCCGGTTCAATATGGTGATTTTGCCTTCGATTTTCACCTGCAGCTCACCCCAGAACTGGCTGATGACATGGACCGCTACGACCGGGTATGCCTGATGGATGCCCACACTGGCAACATTCCTGAAGAAGTCCACCTGGAGTCAGTCACGGCCCAGTATCAGTCCTCCCCCTTCACCCATCACATGACCGCCGGCACCCTGCTCTCGCTGTGTCAGGTGCTGCATCAACATACTCCCGAGACGGTTCTGGTCTCTGTGCGCGGCTACGAATTCAAATTCACCCCGCAGCCTTTCCGCGGATACCCAGGCATTGATCCCAGTCGGCGCCAATCGCATTCAAGAATGGATGAATTGCCCACAATAGTTTAGCCGTTTATGACAAGCGGCTCTTTGAAAGTGCTGATCGTCACTTACGCATCACGGTTATTCTTGTTATTGTTAGGTAAAGATGACTAGACAAGGACACGAATTTTAATGAAACAGCACCAGGAAATAATTGAAACCCTTAAAAGTATCCCGATTTTTCTCGAACTGAAACCTTTCCAGCTCGCCCGTTTGGCAACTGCGGTCAGCGTGATCGAACTGGAACCCAACGTTCAGCTCATCACCGAGGGGCGATCCGCTGGATTACACGTTCATCCTGCTGGATGGGGAAATGATCGTCAAATCCTTTGTGCCGGGGCACGGCAATATCGACACCTCACGCCTGGGCCCGCTAGACGTCTGCGGCTGGTCCGCACTGACCCCGGTCGTACGCCAGCGCACTGGCACTGTCGTCACGGCTACCATTTGTCGTTTGTTGAAGATGGATACCCGCATTTTGATCCCGATGTGTGAAGAAGATCACGACATCGGTTTTTGTGTCTATAAAAGGATCTCCAATGTAGCTGCCCGAACTTTTTTAACCACCCGGTTACAGCTGCTCAATTTGATTGTGAAAGAAGACGCTGCCACTATAAGCGAGATCAGACCCTGAAATTCCCCATTTCTATCCGCTTTAGCTTATAATTAGACCACTATGCATGAATTATCGGTAACTGAGAGTATCTTATCTATCGCCCTAGAGAATGCCAAGAAAGCCAATGCCAGTAAAGTCACCAGTATTTCACTGGTCATTGGGCGGTTGTCAAGCATCGTTGATGACTCCGTTCAATTCTACTGGGACACGATCAGCGAAGGCACCCTGTGTGAAGGGGCAAAACTCAACTTCAAACGAATTCCCGCCTTGCTGAAATGTCACGATTGTCAGACCGAGTTTGAAATCGGCCGTGAGTTAACCCCATGCCCCAATTGCGGCAGCTACCGCTCCAGCATTCTGCATGGGGAAGAATTTTATCTGGACAGCATCGAGATAGAAAAAGACGAAGAGGTATTCCAATGAGTGCAATCCGAGTTCCTGTCGTTGAAAAAATCTTGAGTGCCAATGATCGCATGGCCCAAGAAAATCGTAATCTGCTGGATGACCACCATGTCTTTTCAATCAACATCATGGCCTCCCCGGGTGCCGGGAAAACCAGCTTTATTCTGCAAACGATCAAACATCTCACCAACGAAATGAAAATCGGCGTCATCGAAGGCGATACCGCCCCGGTGACCATTGATGCGGATAAAGTCATCAAAGCCGGCATGCCCGCCGTACAGATCAACACTGGCGGCGATTGCCACCTTGAAGCTGCCATGCTGAGTGATGGATTGAACCAGATGCCGCTCGAGGGTCTGGACGTTTTAATCGTGGAAAACGTAGGCAATTTGATTTGCCCGGCCGCCTGGGCACTGGGAACACACATCAATTTGTTGGTAGCCAGCGTACCCGAAGGCGACGATAAACCTTATAAGTATCCGAACATATACCGCGGATTGAATGTACTGATTATCAACAAAACCGATCTGACCCCTTATGTAGAATATGATCTTGATTACTTCCGCAAGGGCGTCGAGATGCTCAACCCTGGCCTGATCACTTTCCCGCTTTCCTGCCGTACCGGGGAAGGCGTTGACGCCTGGGTCGATTGGCTGAGAACTCAGGTCAAGCAATACCGGCAAGGATAATGGATCGCAGCATCGCTGGCAAAAAAAATCAAAGTCACCGGCATCGTCCAGGGAGTAGGTTTCCGCCCATTTGTCTATGGGTTGGCGGAAAAGTATGCACTGGCCGGTTGGGTGCGTAATTCCTCCAGCGGAGTCGACATCGTTCTGGAAGGCCCGGCAAATGCTCTGGAGCAATTCCTGAGCGATTTGCAGACCCGTCCGCCTGCCCTGGCCCGCATCGATTCCTGCACCGCCGAAACCGTTACGGTAAGCGGCTTCTCTGGCTTCGTCATTCAACCCAGCCTCGAAGAAGAGGGCAAATTCGTGCCCATCTCGCCGGATATGAGCATCTGTGCAGATTGCGAACGCGAGTTGTTCGATCCACATGACCGACGTTACCGCTATCCGTTCATCAACTGTACCAATTGCGGGCCGCGCTTCTCGATCATCAAAGATATTCCCTACGACCGTCCGAAAACGACTATGGCCGGGTTTAAGCTGTGTGAACCCTGCCAGCATGAATATGAAAACCCTCTGGATCGCCGCTTTCATGCCCAGCCTACCGCCTGCGCCGATTGCGGACCGCAGGTCTGGCTGGAAGCCAACGGCCGTCGGCTGGCTGAAAAAGAAGAAGCCATTCAACTGGCGCGTCAGTGGCTACGCGAAGGGAAGATCGTGGCGATCAAGGGATTGGGTGGCTACCATCTGGCCTGTGATGCGCAAAACGAAACCGCGGTGGCTGAACTGCGTCAGCGCAAGAAACGCAGCGACAAAGCCTTCGCGCTGATGGCTTTCTCCATCCCGGCGATTCAAGAATTTTGCACGACCAGCCCGGCAGACGAAAAACTGCTTACTTCCCCGCAGCACCCCATCGTGCTGCTCCAGAAGCGTCCTGAAAGTCACGTGGCTGCCTCGGTAGCTCCCGGGCAAAACACGCTGGGGTTCATGCTGCCCTACACGCCGCTGCACTTGCTCTTGCTTGAACCAGAAACGGGCTTCTCAAGTGCGTTGGTCATGACCAGCGGTAACCTCAGTGAGGAACCGGTTGCCTTTGTGGATGAGGAAGCCCTTTCGCGGCTGAACCCCATCGCTGACAGCTTTCTGATGAACGACCGCCCCATTCACATGCGCGTGGATGATTCCGTCTACCGCATCGTAGCCGGGCAGCCCTATCCGATTCGCCGCTCACGGGGATATGCTCCCCAATCCATTGCGCTGCCGCAAGAATTGCCGCAAACCCTGGCTGTTGGGGCCGAACTCAAAAATACCTTCTGCGTCACCCGTGAAAATTATGCTTTTCTCAGTCACCACATTGGTGACCTCGAAAATTACGAAACCCTCCTGTCTTTCGAACAAGGCATCGAACACTTTACCCGTCTCTTTCGCATTCAGCCAGAAGTGGTAGTCGCCGATCTGCATCCAGATTACCTTTCGACCCGCTACGCCCAGAATTATGCCGTTGAAAAAGGCCTGCCGCTGATCCAGGTACAGCATCACCATGCCCATCTGGCCGCTTGCCTGGCTGATAACGGTTGGACCAGCACCGATCCTGTGATCGGGTTCTCCTTCGATGGCACGGGGCTGGGCACGGATGGGCGCATCTGGGGCAGCGAAGTGCTGGTAGGCGGATATGCCAGTTTCGAGCGCCGCTACCATCTGGCTGAAATGCCTCTCCCCGGCGGAGATACTTCAACTCATTTCCCTGCGCGCATTGCCCTGGCCTACTTAGCCGCCTGCGGTCTGGATTGGGAACCAGAATTGCCTTCGCAACAGGCATTATGTTCTGAAGAGCGCAACGTTTTACGCTCCCAATTGAATCTGAAGATCAATTGTCCCTACACCACCAGCATGGGGCGGCTTTTTGATGCCATCTCAGCTCTGATCGGCATCCGTCAGGTAGCCACCTATGAGGGACAGGCCGCCATCGAACTGGAAAATCTGTGTGACCCACAAGAAACCGCGGCTTACTCACTGGAAACAGTAGGCGAAGCCATCCAGATCGCGCCGCTATTTGAGCAAATTCTGGCTGACTGGCATCAGGGGCTCCCGGCGGCAACGATTTCCGCCAAATTCCACAACGGATTGGCGCAACTGGTCTGTGAATTGAGCCAGCAAATCCGCAGCCAAACAGGCCTCTCGGTAGTTGCATTCTCTGGAGGGGTGTGGCAAAATATTACATTGCTCAACAAATCATTAAATTTGCTCAAGCAAGCGGGGTTTCGCACGTTGATTCATCGACAGGTTCCCACCAACGATGGTGGTTTGAGTCTTGGTCAAGTGATGATCGCAGCTTATGCGAGAAAGAATTAGAGGTAAATATGTGTCTGGCCGTTCCAGGTAAAGTAACAGAGATTACCCCCACCCCTGGTGTATTGATGGGGAAAGTCGATTTTGGCGGAGTTGTGCGTGAGGTCTGCCTCGAAGCTATCCCTGAGGTACAGCTCGGCAACTACGTCATCGTTCATGCCGGCTTCGCGCTGAATATTTTGAGCGAGAAAGAAGCCGAAGAAACGCTCTCCGCCCTGCGTGAACTGGGTGAAATCGAGAGCGAACTGGCAAATGATACTCCTCCCCTGGAAGCCTGATCGCCATGCGCTACCTGGATGAATTCCGCGACTCAGAACTGACCCGCAAACTGGTCGATCAAATCCGCCAGGTTACCCACCATCCCTGGGTCATCATGGAAATCTGCGGCGGACAAACTCATTCGATCATGCAAAATGGCATCGATCAGTTGCTTCCCCCCGAAATTGAACTGGTACATGGCCCCGGCTGCCCGGTATGCGTCACCTCGCTGGAACTGGTGGACCGCGCTCTGGCCATTGCCTCCCGACCGGACGTGATCTTCTGTTCTTTCGGGGACATGCTGCGCGTTCCCGGGTCCAGCAAAGATCTTTTCTCGGTTCGCGCCGCCGGAGGGCAGGTCCGGATCGTCTATTCACCGCTAGACGCGGTGAAAATTGCTCAGGCGAATCCCGACAAAAAGGTAGTCTTCTTTGCCATTGGTTTCGAAACCACCGGCCCAGCCAACGCTATGAGCGTTATTCAGGCAAAAGCTCTGGGGGTCAAGAATTTCTCGGTGCTGGTCTCTCAAGTTACCGTTCCGCCGGCCATGCATGCCATTCTTGGTTCGCCCGATAATCGCGTCCAGGGGTTCCTGGCTGCCGGGCATGTCTGTGCCATCATGGGCTACTGGGAATACCCGGCTGTGGCCGAGAAATACAAGATTCCCATCGTCGTGACCGGGTTTGAACCCATCGACCTGCTCAAAGGCATTCTCATGACCGTTAAGCAGCTTGAACAGGGTACTCACAACGTCGAGAACGCTTACGAACGCGTGGTCAGCTTCGAGGGGAACCTGCCAGCGCAGGCTATTCTCAAAAAGGTTTTTGAACCCTGTGACCGCAACTGGCGTGGCATCGGCATGATCCCGATGAGCGGCTGGAAGCTGCGCCCTGAATTTGCCGAATTCGATGCGGAACAGCTTTTCGAAGTCGGCGACATCCATACTCAAGAATCACCCTTATGTGTTTCCGGGCAAATCTTGCAGGGCCGATTAAAGCCCCCGCAATGCCCGGCATTTGGCAAACAATGCACACCCGAATTCCCGCTGGGAGCCACCATGGTCTCTTCAGAAGGCGCCTGTGCGGCGTATTATCGCTATGCGAGGGAGGAACTGAATCATGAGTGAATCCACCGTCACCATGCAAGGACCGGTCTGCCCGGTGCCTTTGCATCATCACGATCAAATCGTCATGGGGCACGGCTCGGGCGGCCGCATGACCGAAGAATTGATTCGCGAGGTTTTCGCCCCTTATTTTGACAACCCTGCTCTGCAAGAAGGCAATGACTTTGCTCAATTGAGCACGCCGCAAAACGGCAGCCGCCTCTCGGTCAGCACGGATTCCCACATTGTCTTCCCGCTCACCTTCCCCGGGGGAGATATTGGACGCCTGGCGGTATGTGGCACCGTCAACGACGTCGCCATGGCCGGCGCGGACCCGGTGGCACTTACTGCCGGCTTTATACTGGAAGAAGGGCTTTCCATTGCCGTGCTCAGCGAAGTCGTGAAATCAATGGCCGCTTCTGCTGCCGAGGCCGGGGTGAAAATCGTGGCGGGCGACACCAAAGTGGTCGAACGCGGTAAAGCGGATGGCCTTTTCATCAATACCTCAGGTTTTGGCTGGATCCCGAATCATTTGCAAATCGGCGGGCAGTATGCCAAACCCGGAGATGCCGTACTCATCTCTGGTTCAATGGGCGATCATGGCATTGCCGTGCTGGCAGCCCGTGGTGATCTGGGCTTCGAAACCCAAATTCAATCGGACGTGGCCCCACTGAACCACCTGATCCACAATCTCACCAGTGCCATTCCACAGGTCCACGTGCTGCGCGACCCGACTCGTGGCGGATTGGCCACTACCCTGAACGAGATCGCCCGGCAAAGCAACGTCACCATCACCATCGATGAAGGAACCGTCCCCATCAAACCTGCCGTCGCTTCCGCCTGCGAAATGCTGGGCTTTGATCCACTTTACGTGGCCAACGAGGGCAAAGTGATCATCATTCTGCCCGAGGAATATGTCGATCAGGCATTGACGATCTTGCACGATCAAAAATATGGCAAAGAAGCAGTACGCATCGGCAGTGTCACAGAATCGGCCAGACCTCGTGTCTTGTTGAAAACGCGTCTGGGCAGCAACCGTCTGCTCGATGTTCTGGCCGGAGAAATGTTGCCGAGAATTTGTTAAAACCGCTTGACAACCGTTTCCCAGCATTTATACTTACCCAAACTATTTGATTTCGAGGGATTATGAAAATCGATTTTCAAGAAACGACCAAAGATCTAGCCACTCGCATTGATATCCACTCCAAATTCGGGGCTCGTGATATCGACGCCTGGGTGATCGATCTGATCAAACTACAGCCGGGCAACGTCATTCTGGATGTTGGCTGCGGTTCTGGGAAACAGTGCTTTTCTTATTACGATAACCTTCACGGCAACGCCAAAATCACTGGCGGCGACGTCTCAGAAGACCTGCTTGATCAGGCACGCGCCGAAGACAAGAAACGCAATTCAGGGATGGAATTCGTCTACCTGGATTTCAACAAGAAATTCCCCTTCACAGATAACCTCTACGATTTCGTTTCCTGCTGTTTCGCTATCTACTATGCCGAAAATGTTCCCTTCACCATCAGTGAAATGCACCGCGTCACCCAACCCGGCGGCCGTCTTTTTACCACCGGGCCCATGCCTGAAAACAAGAAAGTCTTCTACGATATCATTCGTGAAGCTACCGGCAAGCAATCCCGCTCATGCCCGGCAGTTCACGCTATTCCAGTGAATTTCTCTCCACGATCAAATCGCTGTATTCCAAAGTAGAAGTCCACATCTTTGAAAATCCCCTGACCTTCGAGTCAGTCGAGCCCTACATGGCTTACACCCGGGCTTCGATGTCAGAAGATCGTCACCTGTGGAGCAGTTTCTTCCAGAGCAAAGACGACTTTGAAAAGATCATGGATCAAATCACCGAAGTCGCCAAGAAACGTCTGGATCAAGAAGGCAAGCTGGTCATGACCAAAGTCGTGGGCGGATTCCTGGCCACCAAATAAGAGGGCAACATGAATCACGATATGACCTTTTTTGGTAAGCGCGTCTGCTTCATTGGCGCGCATCCCGATGACATCGAACTGGGATGCGGCGCTTTGATTGCTCATATCGCTGCCAAAACCGACGTGCATTGTTACACGCTCAGTGACAATCAGAAGAATCCCTTGCTCAAGAATGTTGTCACCGAGCATTATGCCAGTATGGCTGCTTTGGGGTTACCCAAAGAGAATGTCACCGTGGGACAGTTCGAGACACGGCGCTTCCCACAGGCGCGCCAGGAAATTCTCGAATACATGATCCAGATCAATCATGACTTTCACCCTGAGATCGTATTCGTCCATACCAAATCTGACATCCATCAGGATCACGGCACTGTGACCGGTGAAGCCTTGCGGGCTTTTCGCGGGATCACCGTCCTCGGGTTCGATGTCATCCGTTCCAGCTATGGATTCTTCCCGAATTTTCTGGTTGAAGTTACCGAAGAAGACGTCGAGAAAAGATCAACGCCCTGGCACAATATCACACCTATGAGTCGAAATATTACTTCAACCCCGAGGTCACCCGGGCAACTTTGGTCCGTCACGGTGCCCTGGCCGAACGCCATTACGCCGAAGGCTTCGATATTCTGAGAGTCATTGGTGCTTTTGCTTCCCCCAGTTAATTCCCAGTGCATTAAAGTGAAACGGCTGTCTCAAATAAAAGAGACAGCCGTTTTTATTGTTTTTGATGCGTGCTAATTCGCGGAAACGGACAGGAATTGATCGACAATCGTGCGGAGGGTGGGTTCAGGAGCCATACCGACCTGCGTATGGATCACTTTGCCTTTGGAAACAAACAGCATGGTGGGAATACCCTGCACACCATACTTGACGGCATATTCAGAGTTTTCATCGGTATTGACCTTGGCTACCACCAGTTTGCCAGCATATTCCTTGGCAATTTTCTCCAGAATGGGAGCAACGGCACGGCAGGGACCACACCACGGAGCCCAAAAGTCAACGATCACCGGTAAGGCAGATTGCAACACAGTTTTCTCAAAAGCTGCATCAGTTACATGAATGGGTTCTTCTATCATTTCTAAAGCTCCTCAAGTTTTTAATTCTTACTTATTTTACCCAATTATTATTAATTTTTTCGTCTGATTACCAGCTTCATCTGCATGTCGGTGAAAATCAACGAAACGATAACCCACTCCACGCTCGGTCAGGATATAAACCGGGTTGGCCGGATCTTTCTCCAGCTTCTGGCGCAGATAGTTGACATAAAGGCGCACGTAATGCGGTTCGTCGCGGTACTCATAGCCCCACACCTTTGACAAAATCTGATCGTAGGTCAAAACCCAGCCAGCGTTCTGTACCAGGTGATAAAGCAAGCGATACTCCGTCGGGCGGAGCTTGACCAGCTCACCATCCAACCAGACCTCACGCCGGCCAAAATCCAGCTTGAGATGATCATCTACCTCAATGACGTCCTTACTGCCCGTTCCTGGTGCTTCTGTGCGCCTTAAAAACGGCTTTTACGCGGCTGACCAGTTCACGCGGGCTGAAAGGTTTGGTAATGTAATCATCGGCGCCCAGTTCCAGACCGCGCACCCGATCATCTTCTTCGCCTTTGGCCGTAAGCATGATTACCGGCACAGAACTGACCTCACGGATCAGTTGCAAAACCTCAAAGCCATCGATATCCGGCAGCATGACGTCCAGCAAAACAACGTCCGGCATTTGATCACGCAGTGCCTGGACAGCCTGCATTCCTTTGTAAACTTCCACCACCTGAAAGCCATCATGTTCAAGATTCAGACGAATGAAACGCGCCATGCGCTCTTCGTCATCGACGACCAGGATTTTTTTATTGCGGAATGAATCATCTGGCATGGAACTATTCCCTCACGAAACTAATGATTTCCTCGTCTTCTGCGCCAGGTACGACTTCGATCAAGGTGATCTTGTGCATCGGCCAGACTACCTGGGTCACATTTTGCTCCAGATAGGGCAAATCTTTGCCATCTTTGCGGCGTGGATTCTTCACAAAGACCATCGTATCGCTTTTCCCGGGCAGATTCTCGACCTCCCCAACTACAGCATCTTCATTGGCTAAATGGATAATGATTGTTGGCATGAAATCTCCGCTACTGAGCAATGATGATCTGAATCTTCAGCTTCCCCAAAGCAACAATATCCCCGTGATTGATCGGGTAATCGACATGAGGAACGATCTTCTGACCATTCACCCGGGTGCCATTCGATGACCCTAGATCAGTTACCACGACGTCGTGATTGACAATACGTAAGGCAGCATGTAAACGTGAAACGCCCAAAGAGAATGCATCAAACGGGGTAAGATCGACATCCGGGAGGATTGGCTGACCTTCAACTGTTCTTCCCAAAGTGAATTCTTTGCGCTCTTTCAAGTGAATGACCTGACCGCTATCAACAATATGCAGACTGATACTTGGTTCACTCGATTTGCCGGCACTTGGAACTGGATTTACCTGGGGAACCACAGTCGGGGATTCCAACAACCCTGACGTTGTCTTCTTGATCGAACGTGTATTGAGCACATCAATTGTTACCAGTTGTGCTCCACATTCACTGCAAAATAAGGCCCCCGGTAATTCTTTGTGCTGGCAATTCGGGCAAATGATCATGATACGTAGTCCTTATTTAGGGTTCGGGAGAGCAAGGAGTTGTTTGGTACCGTATTTAAGCTCTTTTTCTCCGTCTTGACTGAAATGCTGCGTTTCTTTGATCGTTTCGTTCTCAGACAGCACCCGCTGAGCCAATTGTACCTCGCCCTCCGCAAGCAGTCGGGAGGCCAGGTAATTCAAGCGACGGGTGGCACGAATGATACTACCAATTTTTACATCCTCCCGCGATCGCTCTTGCATGGTGTACAAGGTAACCTTGGATAATGCCCGAACGATCTCTTCTGGCGGACGATCCCCTACCAGTTCATCGACAACTTTTAAAGACAAATGTGGGAACAGTCTGGCTTTCTTCTGTTCTTCATGGGGCAAATCCATGATAATTTGCCCTGTTAATAATTCTACGTCCTTATCCTTTTTAATCAAGGGATGAACCGTAAATTCCATCAAAAAAACCGATTTCTTTCCATAATACAAGTCCCCCAACATGATGTGCGTTCCTTCGAGAGAATGCTGAACCACGTTCGGGTCAAGCTGAAACAGATACTGCAAACTCAGTCGCGAATCTAATTGCAGTGACAGACGCAGGTTTTGGGCATAGATGGTATTTAAAGAACTGAAAAAACTCTTGAGGTAATGAGAGAGAAAATCCTTTGAATTAATGAAGAGAGTGGTGCCGCCAGTCAAAGAAGTCATCTTCTCAAGAAAAGCCTCATGCCACTCATGACCGATTCCCATCGCATTGATCATGATTCCCTGGTCTGCGGCTTTGGCAGCCAGCCGGTAGCAATCTTCTTCATCACCATAGGTGTGTCCATCGGTAAGCAAGATCAGGTTACGCGAGAAATTTTCACGCTGCCCTTGCCAGAGCAGATCAATACCTGCCTTCAGCCCCTTCTTGATCTCGGTGCTGCCCGAAGTAGAAATTTGTGAAATTCTGGCCTTGATCACTTCCAGATTGTTCAACTGGGTAGGCGGCAGAAAGACTTCCGCTTCGTCGCTGAAGGTCACGATCGAGAGAAGATCTCGTTCGTTCAATTGATCGAGCACCCGAGTAATGTTCTCTTTGACCATGTCCAGACGCTTCCCGTTCATCGAAGTGGAACAATCGATGACCAGGCAAACGTGGGCCCGCGGACTGTGCATCTCTTCATCCGTTTTTCAAGCACTCGATTTCCATTAACAGGTACATCAATTGATCTTCCCCCAGACGGGGAATAGCTTTGCGGCTGGTCAAATAACGGATGCGGGTAACCGGCTGTAAATAAATCCCTTTCGAGATAGTCTGATCATATTGCCGGCGCTGTTCAGAATTCTTGAGCGTTTCAAATGCCTCTTGAATCGCCAGGAATTCTTCAGAATCCACAGGATCAGGGTTTAAATCCGGATGAAACTGGCGCGCTTTTTCATGGTAAGCACGCTTGATCTCCTCCAGAGTGGCGTCTTGATTGACCCCCAAAATTTGGTAATAATCGCCGTTCATATCCCCTGCATTAACCCTGGAATTTAACCAAAATCACGCTGATATTGTCAGGGCCTCCGTGTTCATTGGCAGCATTGACCATTTCTTTGCAGGCTACCGCCGGGTCACTCGATGAAGAAATGAAGCGATAAATATCTGCCTCGGTGATCACTCCCCACAGCCCATCTGAGCACAGCATCAAATAGCCAAACTTGGGAATCTGATGTGTCTGCACATCCGGATAAACTGGCTCTGATTGACCAATAGCCTTCAATAACACATTGCGGTGCGGATGATTCTTGGCTTCGGCCTCGGTAATCTCTTCGAGATCCACCATGCGCTGCACCAGAGAGTGATCTTTGGTCAGCCGCTGAATACGCCCATCCGGGTAGATAAAGTAAGCCCGGCTATCCCCAACGTGAGCAATGGTTACCTGTTCACCCAGAAGCAAAGCAATGGTCAGGGTCGTCCCCCCCCCAGGGGCATAACGCAGCACGCTTTTCTGCACCTCATTGACCGCATGCTCGATGGTCTCTTGCAAACTCTCATCCATCGGATCGGGGTTGATCTCCAGTAAGTGAGAATAGACCTTGTTGATTAAAATTCGCGCGACCGTCCTGGCCGCCACCCCAGAAGCCACTTCACCATTGAGGTGACCGCCCATACCATCCGCGACCACACACAGCCCAAAGGGAAGATCATTGACCCCATCTGCCAGGAGCGAACTCATGAAGAAAATAGTATCTTCATTATGGTCACGCTGCAGCCCGGCTGATTGTCCGCATCCCATTAAAAACTGCGGCGGTTTTAATGCAGTAGTTTCCTGAGAAACGATTTTCAGTTGATCCTCAGTCAACGGCGTTGTTTGGACCATGGTCAGACTCGGTGTAGTTATATCCGGTTGTTGACTTTCTTTTTTCTTGAATAATTTTTGCAAAAAGTTCACCACTGGATTACCTCCATCATGTCTATGCCATCAACGCATAAATTTTGTGGTCTGTGGAACCGATATAAATCACATCATTGATCGCGGTCGCGCTTCCCGTGATCGGACCCGCGGTCATGAATTTCCAGCGCTGGCGGCCGGTCTTGACGTCCACCGCATAAAAAATACCGTTCGCTGTGCCAAAGTACACCGCGTCTTTGTAGATCAGCGGAGAACCGCTCACTTGATGCTCGCACTTATAACGCCACAACTCGCGCGAGCTGGATTTATCGACGCAATAGAGATAATTATCCGCCGAACCAAAGACCAGCGAGTTCTCCAGCAACGCCGGGGATGAAACGCTGCCCTTACCCATACGGAAGCGCCAGATCACCCACCCTGACTTGGCATCAAGAGCGTAAAAATTGGCATCCTGTGAGGCAAAGTAAACGATGCCATCCGATACCAGGGGCGAAGAAGTCACCGGCCTCTTGGTCAGGTAGCGCCATTTGACCATTCCGCGGTAATCGGAGCAGACGAACTCATTTGCTTCGCAGCCAAAATAGATCATATCCTTGGTCAAGAAAGGCGAAGAGCGCACGGCCCCTTCCGTGCGAATCGACCAGCTTTTCTGATAAGTCGAGATATTTACTGCATAAAGATCACCGTCATCCGAGCCAAAGAAAACGTGCCCTTCAGCCACCTTGGGGGAACAGCGGATCGGGCCATTGGTCTCAAAATCCCAGGCCAGTTTGCCCGAACGTGCCTGTACCACGTACAGCTTGCTATCCTCGCTGCCAAAAAAGAGATTTCCCTCTGCCATAAACGGACGGCTAACCACCCCACCCTTGGTCGCAAACTTCCAGGCAAATTGCCCCTTGGCAGCATCCAGTGCGTAAAGATTGTTGTCGTAAGCTCCCACGTACAGCATGCCGCTCTCGACAACGGGAGTTCCCCTGATCTCATCTTCGCATTCGAACGACCACAACGGCTTCACCTCTTGTGAAGCAAAATTGAGGCTTGTTGAAGCGGCTCGCGGCAAAGCCCCTGTGCGTTTTGCCAGGGTAATCAGTGCCAGCTTCATATCCGCCGCCGAGGCGAAACGGTCGGCCGGGTTATATTCCAGAGCAGTATTGACGATGGTTTCGATCTCAGCCGAAACCGCCGGATTGATCTGATGAATGGGGCGATCTGCAAATGAGAAGGGAGCTTCCAAACGCGGATCACGATGCGTCAACAAATGATGCATCGTCGCACCCAGAGCATAGATATCGGTTTGCAATGTGGCCTCTCCCCGGTATTGTTCCGGCGGGGAGTAACCTTCCGTACCGATCATAGTACCCTTCTGCCCCATCTTGAACATCTTGGCAATACCAAAATCCACCAGTACCACATCATTATTCTGGTTGATCATGATATTCGAAGGCTTGATATCTCTGAAAATGATCGGTTCAGGTTTATGGGTGTGCAGGTATTCCAACACATCGCAAATCTGAATCGCCCACATAATTACCTGATCTTCACGGATGGGTTCCAGAGAAGATTTCAGAACGGCCTCCAGATCGTGGCCATTGATAAATTCCAGTACCAGATAAGACCGATTATCAGTCGTGAAGAAATCGTAGATTTTGGGAATCGAGGGATGATTGAGCGTCACCAAAATATTGGCTTCTCGCTCGAAATTCTTGACGATTGTCTCGCGGATCAAGGGATCAGGTGCCTGGTTGATCATTTCCTTGATCGCCACCAGCTTGATCACATTGGGGAAATGCAGATCACGGGCCCGATATACCGACCCCATGCCCCCAACCCCCACTACGTCTTGAATCTGGTAACGATCAACCAAAACCGTTCCCGATTGAAGCTGCAAGACCGGCCCGCTTTGATTCTCTAAACTTTGAGTGATGCGTCGAGTACCTGGTTGATCAGGAGATAACTGCATGATGCCTCAAAAATAAATTAATTATGGATTAAATTATAAACGTCATTGATGTCTCAGGCAACAGGCGATCACCGCTTAATTTTGCTCTAAGAAAAAAAACTACCTGCCGCCATTCTATTCTCGTCCAAATTTTTTTCACTGCCCCTGGATCAGGGCCAAGTAATCAGCCGCCGCCCATCCCTGGCGTTCGTTATCGTAAGGGGTCGAGAGTTTCCACCAGATCAAATTGTCCTGCGACACCGGCCCATCAATGACGCGAAAGGCTTCGGACTCACTCGCTAAAAAGATCATCTTGCCATTCAGTCCCGCGTCAGCCCGCACGTTCAAACCGGCTCCTCCAGTACCGCTGATCTGCACGTATTTGCCCACCTGAATTCCCTTCAGATCTCCCAGCGCTGGATCCACTGTGGCAGTCGGCGTTGCCTGCAACAAAGACAGATCCTGGGTCGGGATCGCTCCCGGGGCAATCAGGGTCATGTAAGCGGTGGCAGGATGATCCTGCTGGCTGCGGTAATTGACTCCATTGAGGGTCAGAATTCCATAGACCACCAACACAATTGCGATAAGAACTGCCGCAATTAATACTCGTTTGTTGATCACCATACGTTGAATTATAAGCGAAAGGGAGAAAGGCTGCAGGGCCCCGCCGGCGGATGTTGGTACCCCGCCCGATTGGACGCGGGGCGCAGCCCCGCGCCAAGGAAGGGTGGGTACCCCCCTTGCTTGCCCCGCCGGTGAGTGAGCGGGCTCATGAGCCCGCGAACGGGGGCCCTCGGCGTGCGGCGCGCGCCTGAACGTCTGCGAGGAAGCAGGCCCCGCTCTTCGGGGCCGTCAAGCGACCGAGCGTGAAGGCTCGCAGGGGTAGGCCCCCTGGGGGGCCGCGGGACTGAGGGCAGGGGGCTCAAGCCCGGCGGCTTGGCCGGCGGGCGGTGCTCTTCGAGGCTGCCCTGCGCAGCAGGAGCAGCCGTGCCCTTTTGGTTTTGCCCTGGGCGAGGCTGATAAACCTGCAGTTTTACCTACCCCCCGCTTGTGATGAAGGGAATTACTCTTCCCCATTGCCCGCAAAGCCGGCCAATATGCGCTCGGTCATCTCTGGGCTGGTGTAGGCATAAGGTACCGCCCTCAGCTGGCGTATCTGCTCTATTGTCAGCTCTCGCCCTGGCGGTAATTCCCCCCAGCGAATCATTTTGTAGATCAGAAAGGGAACCGTCCCCGTCCGGAACCGTTCCATGGCCCCGTGCAGATGGTACTGCACCGTGCGCTTCTCGATCCCCAGCAATGAAGAGATCTCTTCGCACGTGTACCCGTTGGCGATCAGCTGCGCCACCTCTCTCTGCCGCGGGTGAAAGCCGCCCATGCGGCCCTATGTTGCGCGGGTACAGCTTGAGCCGGCTCACTGCTCTGCCTTCCACATGCGGGACCCTTCCCCTTTGCCGAACACCGCTTCAAATGAGGCACAGTCTGTTAGACGCAGCAGCTGCAGAATATCGATGATGATCGATCTGCGCTGAAAGGTCACTTCCCCCCGCCGGTTCTCCACCGTGTGCCATTCTTCGCTGAGCTCGCGCAGCCCCAGCAACACCTGCCATTTGTTCAAGATGATGTACATACTTCTACCCTCCTTTTTCTGTTCTATTATAGAACAGGGGGGGAGTGGGGGCGCAGCCCCCATGATCATCACCCCGCCTCTGGCTGGGACAGCGCCACCCTAGTGCCCCTTGCTCCCCCCGCCCATGTTCCAAACACCGCTACGGGTGCAGGGGTTGGGAGGGTGGGTTTGGGCGGGGGGAAGGGGAAGGGTGGCGCGGGGGGCGGGTGCGCCCGGCCTGTGTTGGCCAGGCCGGGGCACCCACCCTACTTTGCCCTGCCTCGCCACCTGGCGGCCCGCTCTCTGCTGGCCGTGTAACGGCCAGCAGGGGCCGCCTTTGACCTCTGACTCTGGCTTTGGCACTTCTGCTGCCGGCCTCACCGACTGCTGCACCCCACCGGCCTGCCGGCTCAGCAAAAAGCCCCAGCTCGTCTTCGCTGGGGCCATTCTGACCTTCCGCACCGCAGGGATCTTCCCCCACCGTGGCCAACACCTTGGCTTCTCCCTCTGCCTGACCTTCTCCCCTTCTTCTCCTCCCCCTACTTATTTATTATCAAAAACATAGTACATACGTTGAATTATAAGCGAAAGGGAGAAAGGCTGCCTGTGATATAATCGCCAATATGCAGCAGGAATCTGAGCAAACCATCGTTTTGGGGAACCGCTATCACCTGATCCATCAGGTCGGCAAAGGTGGGATGGCGTTGGTCTACCAGGCCTACGATCAGATGCTCGAACGCCCGGTAGCAGTTAAATTGCTGCGCGATGATTTTCTGGCCGATGAAGGTTTCGTGAGCGTTTTCGCCAGGAAGCCAAGTCTGCGGCGAATCTCTCTCACCCGAACATCGTGACCATTTACGATTTCGGTTTCGATGCCAACGGACTTTTCATTGTCATGGAGTTCGTACAGGGCACTGATCTCAAGACGCAGATTCGCAAAAAAGGACATTATTCAGTCAAAGAAGGCCTGCCGCTGATCCTGCAGGCTTGCGCCGCCCTCGGGTATGCACACCGTGCTGGCATTGTTCACTGTGACGTCAAACCGCACAACATGCTGGTCACCCCCGACAACCGTCTCAAAATCACCGATTTTGGCATTGCCCGTGCCCTGGCCACCATCGACCCACAAGAAAAGCAGGAAGTGGTCTGGGGTTCACCGCAATACCTTTCCCCCGAACAGGCCCAGGGGATCGCCCCCTCCCCGGCTTCTGACGTTTATTCATTGGGCGTGGTCATGTACGAATTGTTCACCGGCCATCTTCCCTTCGAAACAACCGATCCCGATGAACTGGCAACCTTACGTCTGACCACTGATCCAGTTTCGCCGCGCTCCCTCAACCCTGAAATTCCCGAACCGCTGGATCGTCTCATCTTAAAGATACTCTCACGCGAACCGGCGCAGCGTTTCCGTACCGCCGATCAATTGGGCCGGGTACTGCTCTCGTTCGACCAGCAGGGCGAAAACTTTTTGTTGACCCCGCCACCCGTAACTAACAACACCTCACTCCCCACGCAGCGGATGGAACCCGTTTTGCCAGTGCGGCGTCGGGCAGAACAGGTGCCGCAAGATCAGCCCACTGACTGGAAAACGATTCTGCTGGAACTAGCCACGATTTTAGTCGTAGGAGGGTTGATCCCCTTCTGGCTGTTCGTGTGGTTTACCATTCGCTCTCTCATTCATTAGGATACCTTATGAATCAAAACCTTCTCTCTACCTCGATCCTTTCTGCTGATTTCGCCGCTCTGGAAGATCAGCTCCGGCAGGTCGAAAAAGCCGGAGGAGATTGGATCCACATCGACGTCATGGATGGGCATTTCGTCCCCAACATCACCATGGGCCCGTTCATCGTGGAAACTTGTCATCGGATTACGCAATTGCCGCTGGACGTCCATTTGATGATCAAAAACAGTGAGCGCTATATCGAGCCGTTCATTCAGGCCGGCGCCAGCAATGTCACCATCCACATCGAGGAAAATCCCAACGTCGCCCGCACCCTGCAAGAAATCCGCCGCCTCGGGGCACATCCGGGGGTTGCCCTTAACCCCGGAACCCCTGCCAGTGCCATAGAAGCGATTCTCCCCTTTGTGGATATGATTCTGGTAATGACCGTGAACCCAGGGTTTTCCGGCCAGAAGTTCATTCCCGAATCCCTGAGCAAGATCAGCACAGTCCGGCACATGATCGAACATAGCAGCTTGCCCATCCGTCTCGAAGTGGATGGCGGCATTGGCCGCGATCTGGCAATGCAGTGCATTGCTGCCGGCGCGGATACCTTTGTGGCTGCCACTGCCATCTTCAAACATCCAGGCGGAATCGCCGCCGGAATTTCCGAATTCAAACAGGCATTTAAATAAATTTTCGGCTGGTCACAAAAGCCAGCCGAAGGTTTTTAAAATAAAAATACGGCACAAAGCCGTATTTTTACCAGGTCAAACGAAATTAATGGCTCTTTACCATCGTACGAATGCATTTCGCGCACAAGGTTTTCTGAACCTTTTTACCGTTCTCAATCACAGTGATCTTTTGCAGATTGGGTTTGAAGGCCCGTCTGGTTGCTCTCAAAGAAAAACTGCGGTTGTGACCAAAGGTGGTTGTTTTTCCACAGGAATCGCACTTCGCCATTTTTTAAGTTCCTTTCCTTACATTTATTACAAAATTGGGTAAAATGAAGGTTGTATGCAACCCACTAGCAAGCTGCGATTGTATCACAAACCGTATCTTTTTTCAAGAAATGCTGTTATAAACAAAAGGATAAAAACATGAGCACAGTGAACAATCCACTTGGAAGTATCTTCATCTCACATCGAGCCATTGCCGCCATCGCGTACCACACCACGATGGAGTCTTATGGAGTTGTTGGTTTAGCTGCCAAGAGCCTGGCTGAAGGTCTTTCACAGGTACTCGTCAAAGACCCCATTCTGGGGGTTGATGTTGACTTCGAAGACAATGTAGTTTCGATCGATCTGTACGTCATCGTGGAGTATGGTGTGCGCATCAAGTCGGTCGCTTCCAGCATTTCGGAGAACGTCAAGTATCGCATTGAGAAAGACACCGGGCTTACCGTTGATCATGTCGACGTCCATATTCGCGGTCTGCGTATCAGTAATTCTGATTGATATCTTCTTTATCGTAATTGGAGCGAAATGAATAGCAATTCTATCCTTACCGAGCCAACGGTCAGCAGCTCACCTACAAAAGTTACTTCCATTGATGGACAATCCTTTAAAAAGCTGGTCGAAGCAGCCCTTTTATGGTTAAAGTCCAATCAGCAAATCGTTAATTCTCTGAACGTTTTTCCGGTTCCTGATGGCGATACGGGCACCAATATGCTGCTCACTATGCAGGCTGCCTATAATGAAGTATTGAAGTCCGAAGAAACCAACATCGGCAAAATGGCAAAAGACGTTGCCCAGGGCGCCCTGATGGGAGCCCGCGGCAATTCTGGCGTCATCCTTTCACAGATCTGGCGTGGTTTTGCGCGTGCGCTCGATTCTTACCCCGAGATGGATGCCAATTTGATGGCCGCTGCCTTCAATGAAAGCCGTAACACGGCTTACAAAGGGGTAGTTCGTCCAGTCGAAGGCACCATTCTGACCGTGATCAAGGACGTTGCAACCGCCGTCAGTGAAGCGATCAAAGACACCGATGACCTGACCGTGATCCTTGACATTGCGGTAAAAGCTGCTGATGTTTCGGTAAAAAGCACTCCTGATCTCTTACCCATTCTGAAAACGGCCGGCGTGGTCGATTCTGGCGGTAAAGGCCTGTACTATTTATTGGATGGCATGCTGCGCTTCGTCAATCACCAGCCGCTCGAGGGCACAGCCACAGCAGTCCAGCAGATCTCCACGATGAACCTCGAAGACACCCTGGAAGAAGTCGAAGATGGGCAAGACGTCGAGGTCGTGGTAGATTTCAAGCCCACCGTGCCCCTGAATCTGGAAGTTTTCTATCAGGAACTTGAAAAGATGGGGACTTCGATCCAGGTGGGCGAAGGCGACGGTATGTACCGCATGCACATCCACGTCGAAGACGGCCGCCAGGAAGAACCGGTACAGTACATTTCTACCCTGGGTACCTGGACCAAGATCGCCATGGAAAATCTGCGCGCCCAGATGGCCGAGAAAAAAGCCACCGCGCCCGCTTATGAATTGCATCCCATCGAGCCCGGTCAGATTGCCGTGGTGGCAGTTTCTCCCGGTGACGGCATTTCGAAGATCTTTGCCAGTTTGGGCGTTGCCGCCATTGTCAGCGGCGGGCAGACCATGAATCCCAGCACAGAAGAGATTCTGCACGCTTTCGAAGATCTTCCTACCGAGAACGTCATCATTCTGCCCAATAACAAGAACATCATTCTGGCCGCGGATACCGCCAAAACTCTCAGCACCAAGAACGTTCAGGTACTGCAAAGCAAGAATATTGCGCAGGGGCTCTCTGCCCTGCTGCGGCTTTCACCAGATGGCGACATTGATGACGTCTTCGCTGAAATGCAGGAAGCCATCACCGAAGTCGACTGCGGTGAGATCACCATCGCCACCCGTACCGTCGAGATCGACGGGGTCAGCGTGGAAGAGGGTAAATACATTGGTTTGAAAAACGAAAAACTGGCGGTTGCCGCTGATGAACTCGAAAAAACCGCCATCGAATTATTGCATAAGATGGAAATCGAAAATCGCGAACACATCACGATCTTCTATGGCAATAATATTACCGAGCCAGAAGTCGAAACCATCGCCGGGAAAATCGAAGAAACCTTCACGAACATTGAAGTCGAAATTCATGAGGGTGGTCAACCGCATTACTTTATGATCTTGAGCATTGAATAACCATGGCCTCCACTTGTATCATTACCGATAGCTCTGTTCAATTTACCTATCCGGGCTTTCCTGGTAATAAGTGTCTCAAAATCTTCCAGCATCAGTTCAGTTATTCACCCACCCACGAGATAGCTTCGACAATTCTCAAAGTGGGTGAATTGCCTGCTTATACCTCCAGCAGTTTTTGCCCCCATATTCTCCCTGCCCCCCGTGAACAACTGGCAGAAACCATCACAGCCTCTCTGCCCTATTACGATGATATCTTTATCTTGCTCTTATCCAAAGAAATCAATCCGCTTTATGATGCGATAGAGCAATTAACGATTTCACTGCATGGCCACGCCAATTTACACCTGATCGACTCACAAAACGTCTCTCTGGGGATGGGAATGCTGACACAATTCACCGCGGAATTGTTGACTCAGGGAATCCCCGCTGACGAAGTCGAAAAAACGATCCGGCTGCAGATTCCGCACATTTACTCCCTTTTCTGCACTCCCAATCTGACCTATCTGCAATCAGCCGGCATGATCGACAGCGGACAGGCAACCGTGGGTGAAATGCTCAATCTCTATCCGCTGTTCGTCATGGAAGAAGGCAAGCTCAACCCCATGCAAAAAGTCAAAAATCCGCGGGCAGCGATTGACTATTTCCTCGAATTTTTGGATGAGTTCGACGATCTGCGCCATGTAGCATTTTTGCAGCCAGCTCCGCCGGTCATCAATGAATCGAAACAACTTCATCAGCATATTGAAGAGTTTTTCCCGGAAACGAAATACACCGAACACCTCCTCAGCCCATTCCTTTCCACTTTTCTCGGTCCGCGGGGATTTGGCATGACCGTGATGGAAAATCTGTAATCTCCGTTACAATACAACCCTCAAAATCACTTCCAGATTAAGAAATGATTGGCCCTTCCTTTGGGGTAAAATGAGAATATGCTTTCTTCTATCGATAAATTACTGAAAATCTTGACGCTCGAGGCACAGCAATTCAAATTTACCGACCCGCGCCATCATTGGTGGGATCGAAAAATTCTTGCCTGCCTGGCTGCATGAAGCAGCCGCTGATAATGTCCCGGCAGAAGTGCTGCAGAACATCGAAACAGCACTCGCGGCTTACAGTGAAGTTTCTATCCCGGAGCGATACGAGAAAACGATCAAGCTGATCGAGGTCATCAAAGCTGCCTACCCCAATGAACCTAAAGTGACCAAAGCTGAAGCTGCGTTTCTCGCCTGTAAACCACAGGCAGAAGAAACCGGGGAAAGGCTTGAACCATCCGCATCGGCAGCAACCGTACCTGATGCCCCTGCCCCCGTTGTTTCGACACCGCCTGCTGCGGCAGTCTCTGGAACCGTAAACAAGCCACCTTCACTGGGATTAGGCCTCAAAGCCCCGCTGACCACCATCCGCGGAATTGGCCCAGAGACCGCCAAGAAATATTCGTCCCTTGGCGTTCATACACTGGGCGATCTGCTCTATTATTTTCCGCGCCGCTATGACGATTATTCACAGCTCAAACCCATCAACCGTCTGGAGTATGGGGATGAGTTGACCATCATCGCCACCGTACAGAGCACGCTGGTCACCCACCAGAAATACAAGAATCAATCCCGCATCGAAGTGGTCGTCAGCGATGGCACCGGCTTTCTGCGCCTGATCTTCTTCCGCTATGGGGCGGATGTAGCCCGTTACATGGAAAATCAGTTCAAACGCGGCGCCCAACTGGTGATCTCCGGCAAGATCGATATGTATCTGGGCCGCCTGCAGATGAAGAACCCCGAGTATGAGCCGCTGGAAAAGACTCATTTGAATACCAACGGTATTATTCCAGTCTATCCGCTTACCGCGGGCATGACGCAGAACACAATCCGCAAAGACATTCATGAGCTGATCAACTTCTACGGCAACAAGATTGGGGATTTCTTACCCAACGAGATCAAACGCTCTGCCAACCTGATTGATCTCTCTGTGGCGCTGCATCAGGTCCACTACCCAGCCAATCAAGGCCTGCTCAATTCTGCCCGTGAACGCCTTTCTTTTGATGAAATCTTCTTGATGCAATTGGGAGTCATGCAGCAAAAACAGAGCTGGCAATCTGGCACTGCACAACGCTTTGCCATGGAAATGCCACTTTTTGAAACGTTGCTGAACAGCCTCCCCTTCAAGCTGACTTATGCCCAAAACCGCGTCCTCGAAGAGATCAAAGGCGATCTGCAATCTGGCCGGCCAATGAATCGACTGATTCAGGGCGACGTGGGTTCAGGAAAAACCATTGTCGCTGCACTGGCAGCCTGCGTTGTAGCTGCCGGCGATGCGCAGAGTGCCATTATGGCCCCTACTTCGATCCTGGCCGAACAGCACTTCAAAACCTTGCAGAAGATCACCGCTGCCATGCCAGAAGAATCTCCTTTGCATCCAGACGAAATCCGCCTGCTTACCGGGGATACCCCAACCAAGGAACGCGAAGAATTATTCGCCGCGCTGCAGGACGGCAGTGTGAAATTACTCGTCGGTACCCACGCGCTCATCGAAGCCCCGGTCCAGTTCAAGAATCTGCAATTTGTGGTCATTGATGAACAGCACCGCTTTGGCGTGGCCCAACGCGCAGCGCTGCGCAGCAAAGGGCAAACCCCTCACCTGCTGGTCATGACCGCCACGCCCATTCCGCGTTCACTGTCACTGACCCTGTTTGGCGACCTCGATGTCTCAGTGATCGATGAAATGCCCGAGGGAAGGATCCCCGTCGAGACCCACATCCTGCATCCGCTGGAGCGTGAACGGGCCTATCAGATGATCCTTTCTCAGGTACAGCAGGGTTACCAGGCCTTCATCATTTATCCGCTCATTGAAAAGGGAGAAGATGATGAAGCGAAAGCCGCCGTGGAAGAGCACGATTATCTGCAAAAAGAGATTTTCCCCGATCTCAGCATCGGATTGCTGCATGGCCGCATGAAACCGGATGAAAAAGAAAAGGTCATGAAGGATTTTCACGACCAGAAATATCAAATCCTCGTTTCGACCACAGTCGTGGAAGTCGGCGTGGATGTGCCCAATGCGACTCTCATGCTGATTGAAGGCGCCAACCGCTTTGGTCTGGCGCAATTACATCAGTTGCGCGGACGCGTTGGCCGCGGACAGGTGAAATCATACTGTCTGCTCATCCCAGATAATGAAGATGCCGTGCAAAATGAACGTCTGGAAGTGATGGAATCGACCAACAACGGTTTCATCCTGGCCGAAAAAGATCTGCAGCAACGCGGTCCAGGTGATTTCATTGGTACCCGCCAATCTGGCTTCTCAGAACTGAAGATGGCCAGTTTTACCGACGTGAAAACCATCGAAAAGGCGCATAATCTGGCCCTGAATCTCTTTGCAAAAGACCCTACCCTTTCTGAACCAGAAAATCAACCCCTGCACGAGCGTTTGAGTGAATTTTGGCAAGCCATTCCTACAGACATCAGTTGAGGATTATTCATGATTAGAGCTGTTTTCCCAGGTTCGTTTGACCCCATTCACAATGGTCACATCGACATCGCCATCCGCGCTTCCCGGCTTGTGGATGAATTGATCGTAGCTGTGTATGACAAACCGCTCAAAAACTTCCTCTTCACCCCAGAAGAACGCATTTCACTGGTAGAAGGGGTCTTTCGCAACGTACCCAAAGTAAAAGTCATGGGATATTCCGGCCTGACCGTCAAATTTTGCCAGAAAATGCAGGCTCAGGTGATCGTACGTGGATTGCGCGTCTTCTCTGACTTCGAATACGAATTCCGCATGGGTCTGGCCAATCACCGTCTGGCCCCTGACGTCGAAGTGCTGGCCCTGATCACCAGTGAGGAGCATACCTTCCTTTCCTCGACCACTGTACGTGAAATCGCCTCTCTGGGAGGGGACGTCTCTTCGATGGTACCGAAATCGGTGGAGATTGCTTTGCAGCAAAAATTTCTAGAACTTGGGGAAAACCACCCGGTTATCCCCACCCAGACCATTCGCGACTGAAAACGGCGCGAAATTTGCAACGTTTTAATGCAAATAAATGTATAATTTATTTGCAGGAGACAAATGTATGGACATTTTGCATCTGATTGACCGATTAGAGGAGCTCTTCAACGAAAGCCGCCCTATCTGGTTCACCCACAGCGTGGTGATGGATGAGGACCGCTTGCTGGATCTCATCGACCAGATGCGTGTGGCCATCCCTGAAGAGATTAAAAAGGCGCAGACCGTTGTTGCGCAAAAAGACCGTATGCAGGCTCAAGCCACTGAAGAAGCGAACCGCACTCTGTCTCTGGCCCGTGATAAAGCCGATAAAATGGTCGAAAAAGATTCCATCACCCAGGCAGCTCAGGCCCGTGCGGATCAGATCATTGCTCAGGCCCGCCAGGAATGTGACCAAATGAAGCGCGATGCGGATGAGTACGTGCTGCAGAGTCTCAAAGACATGCAAGCTGAACTGGACCGGCTGCTCAATCAGGTAAAGAACGGCATCACCACCCTCGAAACCGAGAACCGGAACCGCGATCAGCAATAAAATTATTTTCGACACGAAAAGGCAGTGGTTTTTAACCACTGCCTTTTTTGTTTAACCTTATACAAAATTCCCTCATTTGGTGCATTTTGTATAATATAGATATAGTTGAGAAAATTTATTAGGTTTATTAGGGAGGAACAATGATCAAAATTGTTACTGATAGTACCTGCGACCTTCCCCAGGAAGTGATCGAAAGGTTAGGCATCACCGTAGTTCCCTGTTACATCAACTTTCCTGATGGCAGTTATCTGGATGGGGTAGAGCTCACCCGGGGTGAGTTTTACGAGAAACTGCCCGGTTACAACCCACCTCCGACCACTTCTGCCCCCGCCATTGGTTCCTTTGCCCGGGTATACCAGCAACTGATGACAGAAGGCGCCAGCGGAATTCTCTCGATTCACATTTCACCGGTCTTGAGCGGAATTCTCAACGTCGCCCAACTGGCTGCTGAGGCCATGGAAACCTCATTGATCCAGGTTTTTGACCCCGGGCAGTTAAGCCTCGGCACGGGCATGGTCGTCGAGGCCGCGGCTGAAGCCGCCCAAAACGGACAGCCACTGGAAGAAATTTTGAAGCGCATCACGGATGTGGCTCAGCGCACTTATACCTTTGCGGCTGCCAACACCCTGACCTATCTGCAGCGCAGCGGCCGAGTTTCTTTCATCAAAGCTAAACTGGGCAGTTTACTGCAGATCAAGCCCATTCTTGAAATGAACCGGGGCCAGGTTACCACCAGTGCTGCCCGCACCTTTTCGGGTTCGGTACAGCACCTGCTCAAGATTCTGGCATCTCTTGGACCTCTCGAAAAGCTGGCCATCGTCCACACACATGCCGAAGACAAAGTTGCAGAGCTTTACCAGAGCAGCCAGCAATATTTTCCCGACCCGGAACATTTTTACACCGTCGACGTTACCCCCGTGCTGGGTGCCCATCTTGGCCCAGGAGTGGTAGGTTTCGTCGCCGTGACTGCTAAAGGATAAATCGAATGGAATACTCTTTTTTACACTACTATTTGTGGGGAGGAGCACTGATCCTCGCTCTGATGTTGCTATTGTGGCTGGTCAGCCTGCTGCTTAAAAATTCGAGCATCGTGGATATTTTTTGGGGAGCAGGTTTTGTGCTTTCTGCCTGGTTTATGCTCTGCTCCTGCATGGGCCTATATCTCTGCGTCAGGGGCTCTTTCTGGCGCTGGTGACCCTATGGGGAATGCGCCTGACCCTGCACATTTTGATCCGCAACTGGGGAAAGCCAGAAGATTTTCGCTATCAAAAATGGCGCGAAGAAGCCGGCCACGGCTGGTGGATACGCAGCCTCTTCAAGGTCTTTCTGCTGCAGGGCATATTGATGTGGCTGATCTCCGCTCCACTCCTGGCAGCCCAATATCACTACAGTATGACTCACCTGATCTGGCTGGATTATGCCGCCATGGTCATCTGGGCAATTGGCTTCTTCTTCGAAGCGGTTGGTGATGCGCAGCTGGTTCAGTTCCGCGCCAACCCTGCCCACAAAGGGAAGCTGCTCAACACCGGCGTCTGGAAATATACTCGTCACCCCAATTATTTTGGCGATGCCGCGCAGTGGTGGGCTTTCTACCTGTTTGCCCTTGCCGCCGGTGCCTGGTGGACAGTTTTCAGCCCACTTTTGATGACCTTTTTCCTGGTCAAAGTTTCTGGAGTGGCGCTGCTCGAAAAAACGCTGGCTGAAACCAAACCTGGCTACCGTGAGTATATGCAAACCACCAGTGCTTTTATCCCCTGGTTTCCCAAAAAATAATTAAGACATTTTTAGTCGTCTTTAAGGAATCACGCGGGAATCTGTTGGTATAATCATTGCAATGTCAATGAAGATTACCCGTCGTGATTTCTTAAAGGTCGGTGCGCTCAGTTTAGCCAGTCTGGCTTTCAAACCCGTCTATAACTATGGGGAATTGATCGATGGTGAAAACCTGGGCCGGGTAGCAATTGATTCCATCAGCGTCTATAGCGAGCCGAACGAAGAAAGCACGATCAAGTTTCAGCACTATCGGGATGAAGTCTTTCACATCTATAACGAAGTCTATTCCGATAAGAAACCCTATACCAACCATCTCTGGTATAAAGTGTGGGGCGGCTATATCAATTCAGCGCACACTCAGCGGGTCAAAGCATACTTGAACCCGGTAGTTCAGGATATGGGCGGAACCATTCACGCGGCCGAGATCACCGTGCCTTATTCTCAGAGCTACTTGCACCGTACCAAAGACTCCTGGACGGAGCTGTACCGTCTGTATTACTCCACTACCCACTGGGTCACCGATGTAGTTGAAGGCCCTGATGGTGAAGCCTGGTACCGCATCAAAGACGAAATGATGCAGTTCGACTCCCTTGACTACTACGTTCCGGCACAGCATGTGCGTCTGATCCCGGCCAGCGAACTCACCCCCATCTCGGCTGATGTGGATCCCACCAAGAAACGCGTCGAGGTCTCACTCGACAAGCAAGAACTCACTGCCTATGAAGACACCAAAGTAGTGCTCAAAACGAAAATCTCTTCCGGGCTGGATTACCAGCCCCTGAATGAAATCCCGTATAACACCCCCACCGGCACTTTTTACGTGGAAAACAAGATGATCTCCAAACACATGGGGGGAGCAGAATTGACCACCGATCTGGATGCCTACATTCTGCCCGGTGTGCCCTGGACATCTTTCTTTCAGACTGAGCTGGGAGTCGCCTTCCACGGGACCTACTGGCACCAAAACTTTGGCAACCCAATGAGCCACGGCTGCATCAACATGGTCAATGATGAAGCCAAATGGCTGTTCCGCTGGTTAACCCCTGCCGCGGACCCGCAGAAAATGTCCACCATAGGGATGGGCACGCAAGTGATCGTCTATTAGCCTCATTCCCCCAGAAACTGCATAAAGACCTGATTCCCCAGCAGTCGACCGCGGTCTGTCAGCCTGAGACTCTCGCGCTCAGGACCAAACTCCTCGAGTAATTCATTACGCTCACACCAGGCCAGAGCCTCTGGGAATACTTCATCGATCTCCCGACCAAAGCGCTCTGCAAAATCACGGCGCGATACCCCTGCTTCCGTTTTACGCAGCCCAACAAACATCCACTCGCGCATCTGTTCCTCGAATGGAATGGCCGCAACCTCTTCTGCCGCCGGCCATTTTCCTTGCAGAGCACGCATTCTTTGAATATACGCAGCTACCGAAGCTGCATTCCGGGTGCGCACCCCATTTACGAATCCATGCGCGCCGGCGCCCAGGCCAAAATAGGGCCGATAATTCCAGGTGTTCCAGTTATGCCGGCACATCCCCCCTGCGCGGGCAAAGTTTGAAATCTCGTACTGCGTGAAGCCGTGCTGCGCCAGAAGCGAGCGTGCCTCAACGAACATCTGTGCCGCAACCTCTTCATCAATGTCATCCAGCAGTCCGCGCTGATACTGACGATAAAGAGGCGTCCCCTCTTCAATTGTCAGCCCATATAACGAAAGATGATCCACGCCAAAATTCACCGCCATCTCCAGAGCAGCACGCCAGCGCTCCAGCGTCTGCGCAGGGATAGCAAAGATCAGGTCCAGATTAACATGCTTGAAACCCGCCTGATGGCTCCATTTCACCGCGTTTACCACATCCTCAAAACGATGCTGTCGATTCAGCACAGCCAGATCCTGTGGATGGGGCGACTGCATGCCGAAACTCATCCGGGTTACCCCCATGTCGTGCAAAGCCGCCAAAGACTCCGCCGTGACCGTGCCGGGATTAGCTTCACTGGTGATCTCGATCTCAGAAGCAAAATCGAAATGAGTGTGCAGGGTTTCCAGAATTTGCTGATATTGCTGTGAGGATAAAAGCGAGGGAGTGCCTCCCCCCAAGAAGACTGTTGCCAGTTCAACCCGCTGGGATTGCTGCTGGGCGGCTGCCTCGATCTCGGTGCACAAGGCCTTGACGTAAGCCGGAATCATGTGAGAGATTCCCGCAAATGTGTTAAAATCACAATACCCGCATCTGCGGCGGCAAAATGGTATGTGCAAATAAACACTGGTTTCGACCATTGAGTGAAAGAATATCACATTCTGATCGGATCACAAAGGAAAAGGAAGCTCCTTCTACCGCTGTGGTATAATGCGGTTTTCAAGTGAGTAAACTGAATTATGAGCCCAGAAAATACAACTCCAAAAACGAAAGTTTGTCCAACTTGCGGGACACGCTTAAGTGAAAATGCTACCCGCTGTCTGGTTTGCGGCCGGAACTTTTCGGTTCCGACCTCAACGAAAACAGTGCAATCCAATCCAGTCGAAAGTCCGCGCCTGCCTGAGCTAAAACTCAGCCTGCCGGCCCGCGCTGGGATTGATTGTGCTGATCCTGGCACTTGGTGCAGCGATCGTGTTCCTCATTCTGCAAGGCACAGGGCGCGTGGCCACTCCTACCGGTACTCCAACCATCACGGTGACCCCAACCAACACCTCGATTCCCAAGCCGACTGAAGAACCCACCCTGGCCCCCACTTATACTCCATTAGCGCCAATCGACTACACCGTGGTCTCTGGGGATCTATGTTCAAGCCTGGCAGTCATCTATGGGGTCTCCATCAACAGCATCATTGACCTTAACAATCTCGACACCAACTGCACGCTCTATCCGGGTACCGCGATCAAAATTCCGCGGCCTACCCCGACCGTCACCCCGCAGGCTACCGCTACTCTCAGTGCGGCTGAGGCCACATCCTCTGCCTGCCAGACCATTCAGTACACTGTGGTCGATAACGATACCTTGAGTTCTATCTCGCTGAACTACAACATCAGCGTGGACTCAATCAAGAACTACAACAATCTTTCTTCCGACAATGTCTGGAAAGGCGAGGTTTTGAACCTGCCCTTGTGCGAACGTCTGCCAACTGAAGGCCCAACGCCGACGCCGACTACCCCACCTCCGTATGCAGCCCCTAACCTGCTGCTGCCCAACGATGGGATCGTGTACTCGAGCGTTACCGACACCATCACCTTGCAGTGGTCTTCGGTGGGTACACTGCGCAGCAATGAAGCCTACATGGTCACCATCGAAGACGTTTCTTCGACGGGCACAAAACGCGACGTTCAGTACGTGACCGATACCAAAGCCTCCGTACCGTTGAGCCTGCGCCCTATGGATAACACCAGCCACATCTTCCGCTGGTGGGTCGTGGTTGCTATCCAGACCGGTTCCAATGCCGACGGTACCCCCATCTACATGGTCAACGGTACCACCAGCTCCATGCGCGTCTTCGGCTGGGCTGGCACCAATGGCGGCGGAATCAGTCCTACCGCAACCCCATAGACTCGAACGTTCTTCTGGATTGAAACGGCATCATTCTTACGAATGATGCCGTTTTGTTTCAGATCCTCCATCCTCCGAATGAGGAAGATTAAAAAGTTACTGTTCCCAAAAAAGTAGATCCTTAAAACAAAGCGGACAACGCGAATGAGAATCACGTTGTCCGTCAGTTTTACATTTCAGATGATCGTTTAGCGGTCTTCCAGATAGCGAGTGACCTGAATGGCAGCGGCCGCCCCAAATCCAGCAGAGGTGACTACCTGCCTGTACATCGGATCCCCCACCTCGCCGGCCGCAAAAACACCAGCGACGCTGGTCTGCATCTTCTCGTCCACCTTCAAGAAACCTCGTTCATCCATCTCCAATTGGCCCTTATAGAGTGCCGTATTGGGGGTGTGCCCAATGAAGACAAACACGCCGTCTGTCGGCAGATTCGTTACCTGCCCGGTCTTGACGTTGCGCAGATCAACGCTGGCAACCTTCCCCTCGCCATTGATCTTTTCCACAACCGAGTCGAAAATGAACTCGATCTTTTCATTTTCAAGAGCTCGTTTTTGCAGCAATGCGCTGGCGCGCAAAGCATCCCGACGATGCACAATGCGCACCTTGCTGGCAAAGCGAGTCAGGAACAGACCTTCTTCCAGAGCGCTGTCGCCGCCGCCTACAACCACGACCTCTTTGTTTTTGAAGAACCAGCCGTCACAGGTGGCGCAGTACGAAACTCCACGCCCGGTCAGCAACTCTTCGCCAGGAACGTTCAGCTTCACCGGGCTGGCGCCGGTCGCCAGAATCACCGCATTGGCAGTGAATTCCTTGCCATAAGTCTTGATGTGAAAAGGAGTCTGGCGAAAATCAACTTCCGTGGCCGCGTCAAATTCGAAACGCGCGCCAAATTTTTCGGCCTGATGCTGGAACATTTCTCCCAACTGTGAACCGCTGACTCCATCCGGGAAGCCAGGGTAATTCTCAATCACATTGGTCAATGAAGCCTGACCACCCAGTTCCATCCCGGTCAATACAAAGGGATTCAACTCTGCCCGCGCCGCATACAAAGCGGCTACCAGCCCAGCCGGGCCAGCTCCCAGAATGATGACGTTTTCGTGTTGAATCTGTTTGGTTGAATCGTTTGCCATGTTTAGTCCTTTCAGTATTGGAGCACGGCCCGATCGGCAATCTCCAGGGCCTGATCGATCACAGCAAAACCTTCGCGTAATTGTTCTTCGCTGATGATCAGGGGCGGCAAGATCAGGATCGTGTGCCAGTGCATATAAAGATAAACTCCGTGATCGAGCAGGTATTTTTTGACCTCACTCATCACCGGACTGCTTTTGCCAAATTCTGCCAGCGGCTCGCGGGTCTGCCGATCTTTCACCAGTTCCAGAATTCCGAACAGGCCAATCGACCGCCCTTCCCCTACGCTTGGATGTTTCTGTGCCATCTCAGTCAGGCATTGCTTGAGCGCTTCACCCATCCGGGCCGCATGCTCGACCAGATGGTCTTGCTGCATCACCTGGATGGTGGCAATGGCTGCCGCAAGTGAGATCGGATGGCCGTTATAGGTCAGGCCACCTTCATAAACTCGATCATTAAACTTAGATGCAATTTCAGGCCTTAAAGCGACAGCTCCCAGCGGGGCATATCCTGAAGTCAACCCCTTGGCCATGGTAAGAATGTCTGGATGGACGTTCCAATGATCCACCGCAAACCATTTGCCAGTGCGGCCAAAACCGCTCATGACCTCGTCAGCGATCATCACAATGTCATAACGGTCACAAATCTCGCGTACCCCCTGCATGTACCCTTCTGGCGGAATGATGACCCCATTGGTACCCGTAACGCTTTCCATAAGGATACCGGCAATGGTATCCGGGTTCTCATACCGGATGATCTCTTCAAGGTGCGCCAGATAATCCCGGCAGAAATCTGCTTCAGAAATCTCAGGGTTGCTGCGGTGAAAGGTTGACCGGTAACGGTAAGGATCCAGAAAATGCACCACCCCCGGCATGACCGTTGGTTCCCAGGCAGTACGCCGCGGATCGCCCGTAACCGCCACAGCCCCATAAGAGGCGCCGTGATAAGAACGGTAACGCGCCAAAATCTTGCTCTTGCCGGTATAAGCCCGGGCAAACTTGATGGCATTCTCATTGGCATCCGCACCGCCCAGGGTGTAGAGGAATTTACTCAGCCCGGCCGGGGTGATCTCTTCCAGCAGTTTTCCCAGCAGCGCTCGCGGCTTGGTCGCCATTCCTGGCCCAGCAAAGGGCAATTCACGCGCCTGATCAACCATTGCCTCAATAACGCGTTCGTCGCCATGCCCAATGTTGACGCACATCACCATCGAATTGAAATCCAGGTAGCGTTTGCCGTCTACATCCCAAAAATACACGCCCTTGGCCTTTTTAATGGCTATGGGGGTAACGTGTGCCTGGGCCGACCAGGTCCAAAAGTTGTGCTGCAGCGACAGCGGCAGGATTTCAGAATCAGGAAGATCGATCATTGCCAGACCTCAAATGAAAGAAATGGATTGATCTTATCCTAGCATAAAACAAAACCAGACGAAATGATTTTCAGGAAACAAAAAGTGGAAAGGGGTTGACCTTTCCACTTGGATAGCTAACTTTCCATCAATACTGCTCTGGCAGGCGCGCCATCCGAACCTTCGAGCTTGAGCGGCAGACAGGCCAGAGTATATTTCCCGGCGCTGGCATCAGCCAGGTTCAGGCCCTCAACAATGACGATTCCCGCGCCCAGCAAAACGTTGTGCGTCGGACCGCTCTTCTTGTAGGGGGCAATGGAAAGATAATCCAGGCCTACCAGTTTGGTTTTGCGTTCCGCCAGGAAACGCGCGCCGCTTTCATCGATTCCCACAAAAGTGGTATTGAAAGGGGCATTGGGATCCTTCCACAGCTCTGAATTGCGCGTCTTGAACAAAATGCGTTCGACCACCGGTTCTAGTTTAAGCTGCTTCAGCACCTCTTCGTTGATGACCTCCACGCTGCTGGGCAACTGCACCACCTGTGCGGGGCCAACCAGCGCGTCCAGAGGCAGGCTCTCGATCGTGCCGCCATCGGGCAGAAAATGATAGGGCGCATCTACGTGAGTGCCGGTATGGGCACTGCAAGCTAACAGAGTGACATTGGCATGGGCACCTTCTTCGATCTTGGCACGACGGTGCAGATCGACTTCAGGGTCGCCCGGCCAGACCGGCATTCCCGGTCGGATTGTAACTGAAATATCAATGATTCTCATTTTTTTTCGCTCCAAATACTACCACTAAATACTTTGCTCAAGAAATCTGCCCGCTGATCCGCGGTCATAGGTGTCGGCTGTGCCCAGTCGACCAGATAGGCAGTGTACAACTGCGTACTGATATATTTTCCATCATAAATGACGTGTTTGTCAATAAACTCACGACGAATGTCGTCCCCTACCCCTTCATAGGTCATCATGTCGAACAGGAAATTGCCCGGGCCGTAATGGATCAGGCTGTTGTCCTCAAACTGGAACCCCATTGCATAATGCGACTGAGAACCACTGACAATATCTGCCCCGGCTGCCGCAGCATTCCGAAAATCGCTGGCGATTTGATCACCATAGAGGTAGGTATACACCTCGAACTGCTGGAAAGTCGCCACCACCACGTAACCTTCCGCTTTCAGCTCGGAGATGGTCTTGTTGTAGTAATCCATATCACACTGGGCGCTGCCGGCACTGCTATCGGTAGCCCAATCTGTGGAAGGGCCCTCCGGGTTGCAGCCAATAAAGGCAATCTTGTTGCCATTGACCTCGATCTTGACCGGAGCTTTGGCCTCGTCTTCCGTCTTGCCGCCGCCAAACGTGTACCAGCCCAGCGCTTTGTAGGTATCGATGGTGGAATCCAGGTACTGGGAACCGTAGTCATTTTCATGGTTGCCCGTCAGTTCCACCACGTTGACACCCAGATCCTGTAGGGTTTGTAAATATTTTGGCGCCGAGCAGAAGCGCAGCCCCACCTGGGCATAATCCGGGAAGGGACAATCCTCATTAAAAGAGACTTCATTGCTGACATGGATCAAATCAGCGTTCTTGAACCAATCTTTGATCTTCTCGATTGGGTAATCAAGGCTTTTGATTTCCATCTTATAGGCAATAGCGCGCACCAGGGCAGTGGTACCCGTCATCATCAACACGGTCATTTTGGATTCTTCCCGATTGGTAACCGGCACCTGTGCCAGCAGTGCGGTAACCGCCTGCTGCATTACCGCATCCTGACGCGCACTCTGAAAGACAAAATCCGCTTTCAGCGGATAGCTCTGCACATCCAGCGGTTTATCCAGTGGGCTGAGCCCGTCAAGCTGAATCACTTTCCAGCGCGGGGTCAGGGCATCGAAAGGCACAATCGCCCAGGTTTTAAGGGATTGAAAATCGTTGGTTTCCAGCGCACTGGCATCCACCACCGCCACGGTATCTGTCGAAGCGGTTCCCCACAGGGAATCGAAAACCGTTTTGGTTTCACTGCTTACCTGCAGTTTTTCAAAGCTATCATCCTCAGGGGGCGTACCCAGCCAGGCGGCTTTCAGCGCCTCGAACGAAACGTTATCTGTCACAGTTGGGAATGGCGCAGCCAAAGCATAGACCCATTCGATCCGCCCCAGAGATCCCTCTGCCGTGTCAGAAGCGGACAAAGCCAACTCAAGGTTAGCAGCAGACTCATTTTCCGCCACCTGCAACACCTGACTGCTTTGAATTTCATTTTGCAGAGAAAGCGGCACCTCTGGCGAGACCCACAACACCGGGGCCGGTTCTGCTGTAGCAGTGGGGCTTGCCACCGGGGTCGCAGTTACAGAAACAACAGCTTGCGGAGCACAACTATTCAGAAAAATCGTGAAGATCACGAGAATAAGCAACGATAGAGATAAAGTGCGTTTCAAAGAATTCCTCCAATAACATAAGTCGTTCCCATTATAAACCTGCGCAATTAATTATTTCTGATAGTTCCTGAGAGATTTTATCGATATAATTTTCTCTGATGACACGAAAGGATACCTCATGCGCGAAGTTGCTGTGATCGGAATTGGACAAACACGAGTTGAAGAACAATGGGAAAAATCTCTGCGCGAACTGGCCGGGGATGCTGCCCTGGCTGCCTTGCACAACTCCGGTCTGGATCGCGTTCACGCGGTGTACGTCGGCAATATGATGTCAGGCTCAGCCAATCTGCAGCAGCACCTGGGAGCTTACATCGCTGATTGGATCGGCATGCGCTACGCTGAAGGCCTGCGCATCGAAGCCGCCTGCAGTTCAGGTGCCGCGACCTTCCGCAGTGCGGTCATGGCCGTCGCTTCCGGGCAGGTAGACAGCGCCCTGGCCGTGGGAGTGGAAAAGATGACCGATTCGCCTAGCGCGGAGATCACCGCCGAACTGGCGACCGCTGCGGACGCTGATTGGGAAGCCGCCCAGGGACTTTCCTTCGTTGCCCTGAACGCACTCATCATGCGCCGCTATATGTACGAGTACGGCTGGAAGAAAGAAGATTTCGCCGCTTTCTCCATCAATGCCCATGCCAATGCGGTTCATAACCCCTTTGCCCGCTTTCATGAGCCTATCACACTTGAGGGTTATCAAAAAGCCGGCATGGTAGCAGATCCCATCAATTTGCTGGACGCTTCTGCCATTGGGGACGGCGCCGCCGCGGCAGTTCTGGTACCGCTGGAATACGTGCAGGCCAACCGCGGCATTCCGCTGGTTAAGGTAGCCGCTTCCGCCGCCGCCACGGATTCCATTGCCATCGACCAGCGTCACGATCCATTATGGCTGAAAGCTGCCGAGATATCCGGCAAGAAGGCCTATGCTCAGGCCGGGCTCAGCCCACAAGAGATCGACCTTTTCGAACTGCATGATGCCTTCTCGATCATGGCCGCGCTCTCCCTTGAAGCCAATGGTTTTGCCGAGCGCGGACAAGGTCCACGATTGGCCAACGACGGTGAGATCACCCCTGCCGGGCGCATCCCCATCGCCACCCGCGGCGGATTGAAAGCCCGCGGGCATCCGGTCGGCGCCACGGGCATGTACCAGATCGTGGAAGTCGTTCAGCAGCTGCGCGGCGAAGCCACGGGCACGCAGGTGGAAAACGCTCGTATTGGCATGGCACAGAACATCGGCGGCAGCGGCTCGAATATCATCACCCACATTTTGCAGGCGATCTAACCGAATACTCTTTGCCGCATCGGGAAGAACTTCCGGTGCGGCTTTTTAAGTCTTTAGAACAGATTTTCATGTTATTATTGAGGCAATGATCACCCCGCTCACTCTTGAACTTCTCCAGACGTATCGTGCGCAAACCTATCATACCCTTCCGCAATTACGTCTGAAAAATCCACAGCAGGCCATTGAATTCGTCAACGAAAGAGGGCTTGCCTACCTCTGGCCCATCAAAGACACGGAATTCCCCAGTTTGTGGGCAGCGGCAGCTGGCAATCGGCCAGTGGCTGATGATCACGATGACCCCGGCCACATTACCTGGGGCTGGAAGGACAGTCTGCTGGATCAGAAGGTCTGGTACTATGCGCGCCTGCTCAAGGGCCGCAATACCTTTGTTTCGCTTGAATTGGCCCCTTACCTGTATGCACTTTCCCCCAATTACGGTTCCCCAGAAGATGATTTTGCGGAACAATATCAAATGGGAACCCTGACCCAGGAAACCAAACTGGTTTTCGAAGCCCTGCTTGAAAAAGGTCCGCTGGATACCCTGGCCTTGCGGAAGACAGCGCATCTGAGCGGGAAAGCCTCCAACACGGCCTTCAATAATGCTCTCGACACCCTGCAAATGGATATGCGCGTGCTGCCAGTGGCGATCAGCGAAGCCGGGCGCTGGCATTACGCCTTCGTCTACGACCTTACCCACCGTTACTTCCCCGAACTGTTGGAACAGGCCCGCTCGATCGGTGAAAACGAAGCCCGCCAGAAATTGCTGCTCACCTATTTTCACTCAGTTGGAGCCGCCACCGCTCGTATGGTGCAATCCATTTTCCGCTGGTCACCAGAGATCACTGCCCGCGCACTGCGCCGCTCGGCAGAAGAGGGCACTCTCGTAGCCGATCTGTCATTCGCCGATCAAAAAGAGAGTTTTTTCGCAATCCCCGATTTGCTTCGCTAAAATTTCCTGCGACTTTCCTGTTTTGACTATAATGGAAGTAATTCTGTTACACGCCCTGGGAGAGACTTATGGAATTTCATATATCGAGACAAAGCCGGGAGAAATTTCAATTTGACGATACCCTTTTTGCTCTGGATGGCAACGTTCTCTTCGCCGATCTCTATGCCGTGCGCCTCTTTGCCAGCAAGATCAATCAACAGCGCGACCTGATCCGGTTTCCGGAGCAATCCGCCCGCGCCGGGCAGATCAATGCCCTCGGCTTGATGGATGAGATTTTCCACTACATTTTCTTTCTTTACCGCCAGCAAAAGAATCTGCTGCTCCTGCCTGCCATGCTGCAAAGGCTTGAAAAAACACTGGGAGCCAAGCAACTCGATTCAACCCTGCTGCTTTTCATCAAAGAATTCCCGCCCACTGCCGTTTACAAAAAAGAAATCTCCGCCGAGGACTACCTCCTTGGCAATACCAAGGACGTACCCAACCGCAATCTGGTGCTCGAAGAACTGGTGCTGTATTGGGTAACCGAGCAAAACCCCGCTCTGAATCAATACGCTGAGCTTTTCGAAAGTTCTCAGTTGACCGAATCACGCGAATATACTGCCCTGTTCCAGCAGCTCAATGATTTCTTCGCTGAACAGCCTCCCTTTGGGCCTGAAAATCTGCCTCTCCTTGATCTGCTGCGTACTCCGTCCCGTCGTGTGCCTCATTCGCTGACCGGTCAACTTGAGTACATTCGCGATCACTGGGCAGCTTTGCTGGGCGAATACTTCTACCGCTTGCTTTCCGGGCTAGATTACTTGAAGGAAGAAAACAAACTCTCCTTTGGCGGACCGGGACCCGCGCCGGTACCGGTCTACGACCGCAAAAGCTGGCTGGCGAACGGTGCTGCCAGCGAGCGCATTGCCTTCAGTCAGGACCGCGACTGGATGCCCGGGCTGGTGCTGATGGCCAAGAATACCTACGTCTGGCTTGGTCAGCTCAGCAAGAAATACCAGCGCGACATTCACACACTGGATCAAATCCCGGCGGAAGAGCTCATCGCCCTGGCCGAGAGCGGAATTTCAGGGTTGTGGCTGATCGGGCTGTGGGAACGCAGCCGGGCTTCTGCCACGATCAAACAGTTATGCGGCAATCCGGATGCCATTGCTTCTGCGTATTCGTTGTATTCCTACGACATCGCCGCCGATCTTGGCGGACAGGCTGCCTACGAAAAGCTGCGCGATGCTGCCAACCGCTGTGGACTGCGTCTGGCCAGCGACATGGTTCCCAATCACATGGGCATCGATTCAGAGTGGGTGTTGCACCATCCTGAGCGTTTCTTGAGCGTCGATCAGTGCCCGTACCCGAATTATTCCTTTACCGGGCCGGATCTTTCGAGTGAGGCCAACGTCACGATCCAGATTGAGGACCACTACTATTCGCGCACCGATGCAGCCGTGGTCTTCAAACGTTACGATCATCACAGCGGTGAAACCAAATACATTTATCATGGCAACGACGGTACTTCGATGCCCTGGAACGACACTGCCCAACTGAATTACCTCAGTCGCGACGTGCAGGAAGCCGTTTACCAGACCATTCTGGAAGTAGCCCGCAAGTTCCCGATCATTCGCTTTGATGCAGCCATGACGCTGGCCAAGAAACAGGTGCAGCGCCTGTGGTTCCCGGAACCTGGCAGCGGCGGCGCGATCCCTTCCCGCTCAGAACATGCCATGACCGCGGACCAGTTCGACGCTGCCATGCCTGAGGAATTCTGGCGTATGGTGGTGGATCGTATGGCTGTGGATGCACCGGATACGCTGCTCCTCGCCGAAGCCTTCTGGATGATGGAAGGCTACTTCGTGCGTTCGCTGGGGATGCATCGGGTGTACAACAGCGCCTTCATGCACATGCTGCGCGATGAAAACAATGCCGGTTATCGCCAATTGATCAAGAATACTCTTGAATTCGAGCCGGAAATTTTGAAGCGCTACGTCAACTTCATGAACAATCCCGACGAACGTACGGCCGTGGATCAATTTGGCAAAGGAGATAAATATTTCGGGGTATGCACCCTGATGGCTACCTTCCCGGGGCTGCCCATGTTCGGTCACGGTCAGATTGAAGGCTTTGCTGAAAAATATGGCATGGAATATCGCCATGCTTATCAGGATGAAACAGTCGATACGGCCCTCGTTGAGCGGCACCAGCGTGAGATCTTCCCCCTCTTGCACATGCGCCGCCTCTTTTCTGGGGTAGAGAATTTCTGGCTTTTCGATTTCTTTACCACCAATGGGCATGTGAATGAAAACGTCTTTGCCTTTACCAACGCTTCTGCCGATCAACACGCCCTGGTCATCGTGAATAACAGCCTGCATTCTTCTGAAGGTTGGCTGAAGACTTCCTCTGCGCGTCTCACCAGCGGTACTCTGACCCAGAAAAGTCTGGCAGATTGTCTGGACGTGACCACTACTGCTCACAAATACCTGCTCTTCCGCGACCAGATCAGCGGCCTGCAGTATATCCGTCGTGTCGAGGAACTGCGTCAGAACGGGTTCCACATTCGCTTGAGCGGTTACGAATACCACGTCTTCTGCAACTTTCAGCTCGTTTCTTCGGATTCGCAGCACGATTACCACCGGCTGGCTGATTACTTAGGCGAAGGCGGCATTCCCGACATCCAATCGGGGCTGACCGAGCTTTTCATCCAGCCAGTTCTGCAGCCCTTCAAAGAAATGATCAACTCAGGTTATTTCAATTATCTGGATTCGCTGCTTCAGGCAGGAAACGACAGTTTACCCCCTTCTGTCACCGCGGAGGCCCGTGAGAAGCTCTCTGCCTTCCTGCAGGGCATCGAAAGGGCTACTCACCAATCTCTGCACCAATTCGATCTGGCACTTCAGACCAGTTTGAAGGGACTGCAACGGTAATTGCTCTGCCCACTTTGCCCGCCAAAGCTCGCCAAAGCCATATGAAAAAGTTCGAAAACGCATCTGCCTATCTGGCGAATTCCTTTGCCGGCCTGCGGCAGCACACGCTGTTGGCCTGGACGCTCTTTGGACAGGTTGGATTGGGCAGCCTGCAAGGCAGCCCGGAGCTGCTTTCGCTGGCCTGGGCAGATGAATGGCAGCTTTACAAGACCTTTGCCGCCCTGCTGCGCAAACTGGGCAGCGATGAGACCGAATCTAATCATGCCATCAAAGCGCTGAAATTATTGACCACCCAGCACGACTGGTACCGCCAGGTTGGCAATCAAACCACTGCCGAAATCGTAAAATCCTGGCTGACCGTACCTGAGATTCTCGACTTTCTGCACGTCAACCGCTTCGAAGACGTACTCTGGTACGATCACGATGCCATGCTCGATTTTGCCTGGTGGATGACCATGATTGCTTATCTGGATGCCGAAATGAACCCCCAGGCGACTTCCTCTTCATCAAGCGAGGTGTTGATGGGGGCCTACACTCTGCTGCAGGAAATTCTCCAGGCAGATGAATCTTCAGAATATCAGATCGAGAAGCTTCTGGATTTATTGAAAGTCTAGCGCTGCAGATCCGTTTCGAAACGTTGCAGGGCACCTTCGAACACATCACGGGCCGTGACACCAGAGCGCCAGCTCTTCACGGCCTCAAGTGCTGGGACCAACCCAGAACGCAGGTCTTTGCCGCTGACCCGCTCGCTTAAGGCAATCGCGTGAGCCGCATATTGAACGTTATTACGCGGTTCAATGCGGTCGAAATCTTCAAAGAACCAGCCGCACGAAGTGAACATGCGCTGCCGCTCGAACTGGGCAGCCATCAGATGCTGCAGTTGGCCGATTTCAGACTGATCCAGGGGCACTTTACCCTCTTGATCCAACCAGGCCGCAAAAGAGACGTCCCCCAACAGCACCGAGATGTATTCATCGCGAGCCCGCCACGGTTCACGCAGCCAGTTCGCAGCACAATCCAGGTAACAGGCGTCCACCAACTCCGCCACCTGATTCATCAGGTCACGCAGAGGCTTTTTCCAGGCACCATGGGCGTGCAGGCGCATTCCCCGCGCCAGCGTTCCACCCCCTCCATACAGCTCCATGAAGTGCGGTTGCGAATCTGCACCGTTTTCACCGGTGGATGTTCGCGCAGCCATTTGGCCGGAGTGGTGTATTCGATGCTGGCCTGGGTCAACGCCCCATCAAGAAGGTAACTCAAGAAGAGATCCCGAAAAGGCTGGTGGTGGCCGTACAATTCGCCGTCTGATGCCAGCAGGATCAGTTGATCTTGCTCGTCATTGGCAGAGTAAACATTCTTGAGGCAATTCTGGATAAACGAATCTGCATTGGCGGTAGTTTCAGCGTTGAAGCTGATACCCGTGCTCAACCCGCTGTGATAGAAAAAGACAGACATCGAGCGCCCACCCGCAAGTTCCACCCGATAAGGTTGAGTCACATCCACCTCGCCTTCTGCCTGCCACGGAGCCAGGATCGTATAGCGAATGCCGTTTTCAGCCAGCACCGCCAGCGTTTCTTCATCCACGGCAGTTTCGGGCAGCCACATGCCCTCAGGGGCAAATCCATAAGTGTGGGTGTAATCGGCAATTCCCCAGCGCACCTGCGTTTGTTTATCGCGCAGCGATGCCAGCGGCAGGATGGTATGGTGATATGGCTGCGCCATAGCATTGACCGTTGCGGTACGATTCATGTAGCGTCGTTCTGACTCGGTAATCAATGCCAGCGTATCCTGCGCGTTTTGCTCCATCCAGCGCGTCAGGGTTGGACCAAGATTGAAGCTGATCTTTTCGAAGTTCCCCAGTCGTGCGTTGGGGGCATAGCAATCAGCGTTGATCTTCTCATTCCAGTTTCTGAAAGGCTCGGCTCCTTGCTCTTGAGGGATGATCCCGGAATAAGGGTCTTCACGGGAAGGTTGGTAGAAGTGAGCATGGATGCAAAGAGCGTGTCTGGGCATAAGTGAGAGATTCTTCCTGTCTATTGAAGATGATCCAGCGATTGGCGAAAACGGGCCGGCATTACACCGAACTCGCGCGGGAGAAGATCGACCATAGCCGTACGATTTTCGGCCAGGGTATCCAACCAGAAGGTAGAGATGGGGAATTTTGGGTTCAGTTGATCGACCCACAGGGTCAGCGTACGCATGTATCCCAGCGGAAAGGGCAGCAGCAGCCGATGCACCTTGATTTTGTGGGCAATGGCCTGCACTATCTCCCGATACGAGAGAATTTCGACACCGCCAATATTGTAGATGCGGTTCAGCGTCTTAGGATTTTCCAGCGCCAGTACCAGCGTGGAAACCAGATCATTAATCCACAATGGCTGCAGCAGGGTATTACCATCCCCAGGTAAAAGAAAGAGTCCTGGGGTCTTCGTTAAAAGTTGTCGGATAGGCTCGGTAAATTGATCCCCGGCCCCGTAAACCGCATTCATGCGAAAGATCGTGTAATTAACCCCGCTGTCGGTGATCCAGCGCTCGGCGATGGCCTTGGCTTTCAAAACCGGGAAGGCGGAACTGCGATTGGCACCCAGGTGGCTGAGATAGAAAAGGCGCTGTACCCCGGCATCCGCCGCGGCCTGCGCCACTGCCTTGCTGCCTTCCACATCGACTTCGTTCAGATTGCCGCGTGCGCCATAGCGTTCGGCGCTGGCAAAATGATAAACGATGTCCACGTCCTTCATGGCCGCCCGTAAGCCGCGGCTGTCATTTAAACCGCTGACTGCCACCTCTACGGAAACTCCACGAGGAATTTTGGGCGATTCCGCAGAGGGGCGCAGTAAAATGCGCACTTTCTGCCCGGAATCGACCAGAGCCGGCACCAGATGTCGGCCGACAAAACCAGTACCACCTGTAATCAAGATCATCTGCAGGGAATTATAGCAGAAGATTGGGTTATAGAAAAACAGTCCTCTGGCACATATCTTGCTACTTAATATGCAGAGACAGGTGAACCGATGAAAGAAACCCATTCTCCTACCAATAATCTTCTGGGGTTCCAGTATTACCCCGATTCTGCCCACTACACTCACAAAGACCTGAACGCTGCGCTGGAGCATCTCAGCAACCTTGGCGCTGCCTGGCTGGTCTTGCATGCTGAAGCCTCGCGCGCTATCCCCGAGACCTTTATTTCAGGGCTACTCGCTGCCGGGATCACCCCCATCATCCATTTGCCTCTTTCCCTGCCCAATGCACCGGCTGCGGGCCGATCTCAAGGCCATTCTGAACGCTTACGGCAAATGGGGAGCCAGTTACGTGCTCCTTTTCGACCGTCCCAACGATCACGCCGGCTGGTCAGCCGCTGGCTGGTCCCAGGCCAATCTGGTGGAGAGTTTTCTCGACCGCTTTGTACCACTGGCCAACGAATGTCTGAATGCGGGCCTGATCCCTATCTTCCCGGCCTTGACCCCAGGTGGCAGCTACTGGGATCTCTCCTTTTTCGCCCTGGCCCTGCAATCGCTGCAGCGTCGCAATCAAAAAGCATTGCTGAACAAGATGGCCCTGGCAGCTTATGCCTGCTCCTTCGGGCATTCGATCGATTGGGGCAAAGACGGTGCGTCCGCCTGGCCGCAGAATAAGCCCTACTTCACCCCAGCTGCCAATGAAAACCAGGTCGGTTTCAATCAGGCCTTTTGGCTGGAAGAAATCGCTGAAAAGACACTCGGCAGACAATTGCCGCTCTTTTTGCTCGGTCTCGGCCGCAAAGATTTGGCAACCCCAAATTCGTTCAGCGAAACTGAGCAAGCCAGCTGGGTTCGTGAGATCAAGTCCGCGCTGCCCCAATTGGCCGCTTCTTTACCTCTGCTGGCCGGCAATTTCTGGCTGCTGCAAGCCACAGCCGCAGATGAAAACGCCAGCTTTGCCTGGGTAAGCGAAACCGACACTGTCAATGCGGCATACCGCGTTTTTGCCGATGTGCCCGCAGCACAAACTGCGGCCGCACACACGATTCCGCAGGGCACCGCCAGCCACGTTTCAGAAACTGCTTCCACGGCAGCACCAGCAAATTTTTCCATCCACCACTACCTGCTGCTGCCCAAATATGAGTGGGGTATTGCAGACTGGCATCTAGAAGTGATCAAACCCTTCGTACGCAAATATCAGCCGACCATCGGATTTTCTCTGGCTGAAGCTGCCCTGGCCGCACAGGTCACTGTTGTGGGCGGTGAAGGCCAATTCTCCGAAGAAGCGCTCAATACCCTCCGCAAAGCCGGGGCCACAGTGGACCGGATCAGCGGAGATGGTACGAGTATTGCAACACAACTGGCAGAGAGGTAAATATGAGCATATCCATTCCCGCAACTCCCGTTTCTCACACTCCCATCGAAGCCAAACTGCCTTCGATCAAAGTTCTCGGTCTGGGCGGCGGCGGACAAAATGCCATTAACCGCATGATCGAGCTGGGGCTGGAAGGCATTGATTTCATTGCTGCCAATACCGATGCTCAGGTACTGCAATCCAGCCTGGCTCCTACCAAGATCCAGTTAGGGCCCAAACTGACCCGTGGATTGGGAGCCGGCGGCAATCCGGAGATCGGCGAAGCTGCCGCTGAGGAAAGCTACAAAGAGCTCAACCTCGCTCTGGCGGGTGCGGATATGGTCTTTCTCACCGCTGGAATGGGCGGTGGCACGGGCACTGGCGCGATCTCCATCGCCGCCCGGGTAGCCAAAAGCCTGGGAGCCGTGGTCGTCGCCATTGTGACCACTCCTTTCAGTTTCGAAGCCGGCCGCCGCAGCAAGAATGCCCAGGAAGGGTTGAAGAAACTTCAGCCATTTACCGATACGCTTATCAGTGTGCCCAATGACCGCCTCTTGCAGGTCACCCCGGTCGATATGCCCATGGAAATGGCCTTTCGGCTGGCCGACGACATTCTGCGCCAGGGAGTGCAGGGGATTTCCGAACTCATTACCCAGCCTGGCCTGATCAACGTGGATTTCTCCCACGTTCGTGCCATGATGCAGAACGGCGGGGGCTCCTTACTGGCTATTGGTACCGGCAAAGGTGAGCAAAAAGCCGTGCAGGCCGTGGAACATGCCCTGCATCACCCCATGCTCGAAACCATCAATCTGGAAAATGCCAGCGGCGTGATTGCCAACTTCACCGGCGGGGAAGATCTTTCCTTCGCCGAGATCACTGACGCGCTGGTTTATCTGCAGCAGAAAACCAACAAGCAGATCGATCTCATTCCCGGTGTGATGTGCGATAACCGCTTCGAAGATCGGGTGCAGGTCACTCTGGTCATCACCGGCATCGGCGCCTCCGCAATGGATACCGGCTTGAAATTCGACGCAGCCCGTCATGAAGTCAAACAGCCCGCCCAATCAGCCGCGGCTGAGTCAGATGCCCCCGTCCTCGTGGGCGAACAGATTCCAGCGGCCATTGCCTACCCCCAATTCGAGATGGCGGGTACCCCGGTCGATCTGGACGTTCCGGCTTTTCTGCGCCGGAGAGTGCACTAGGAGGTTGCTATGGATTCAGGAGCCATCGAACGCGCCTGTCATTCGATCTACCGTCAGTATCCCGAATTTGCCGGCGTACGCCCCAGCGTCCGCCAATCGGGTGCGCAAACCCTGCTCATCTTTGCCACCAAGGTCAAGACCGCGGATGGCAAGTCTCTGCCCCGCACCCTGCGCGTCAACGTCAATGAGCAAGGCGCTATCGTAAAAGTCACCACTTCCAGATGAAAGGAACATTATGATTGCTACCCTCTTTC